>CAACXC010000077.1_pt1 | contig 42503 bp, 36 predicted proteins | sample 2275831 | NCBI WGS metagenome assembly CAACXC01 (sample SAMEA5312476, study PRJEB27640) | indoor metagenome | biome: indoor environment; feature: uncontrolled; material: tiles wood | place: Germany | collected 2014-07-07
AACAATGGCAAATGTAAATCCAGAAGAACAACTAAACAACTTATCACAGGAAGATAGAGACCAAATCTTGGAGAGCTTCAACAACTTCAAATCTTACTTAAACAAACAAGTCGGCAGAGCTGAAAAATTAGGCATGAGCGATGACGCGATTGTCAAAGCAGCAGAAAAAGTTGCAGACCACTTAGCAAAAAACGAAGAACCTAAAAAACGTGAGGAAAAAGTTCTTAATGAATTATGGAACAATGCTCAAGGTGAAGAGAAAAACGCTATCGCAAGCGCATTAGTGAGAATGGTTCAGCAGGAAGGCTGAGTTCTTAAAAAGATTCCATCTATAGGTGGAATCTTTTTTTGGCTTCATGACGTCATTTTCTGATACACTAAGCATAAAGTATATGGGAAAGAGAACGTGATAATGATGAAGACGATACATACCAATCATAATTTGACAGACATGTACAATCATCCGGATGTCGCCCTCGCAATCGGATTTTTTGACGGGCTGCACCTCGGTCATATGTCAGTCATCAATACGATGAAGGAGATTGCTGAAGAGAAGCAGCTGGCTAAAGCGGTGATGACGTTTGATCCGCATCCGTCAGTCGTCCTCAATCCGGAGAAGCAGCGAACGGACTATTTGACGCCGCTTGATGAAAAGCAGCGCCTGCTGGAAGCCATCGGGATTGATTATTTATTTGTCGTATCTTTCACATCGAAGTTTGCACAGATGGCGGAACAGGATTTCATCCGTGACTATTTGACGAACAACCATGTTAAAGAAGTAATCGCCGGGTTTGATTTTACATACGGTAAGTTCGGTAAAGGGAATATGATGAAGCTTGAAGCTGATAAGCAGGGATTCAATGTCACGGCTGTTGCGAAGCAGGAGCTGAATGCAGACAAGATTGCGACGACGCATATCAGAAATGCACTGAAAGAAGGACATGTTAAGGAAGCGAACGCGCAGCTTGGTCGTCCCTACAAAATTTCCGGGCTCGTCGTGCAGGGAGAGAAGCGCGGACGGACGATTGGTTTTCCTACTGCTAATGTGGCACCTGATGAAGCCTATGTGCTGCCGAAGCTCGGTGTTTATGCCGTGACGCTGAAACGGACAGATTCAGATCAAATGTTAAAAGGTGTCTGTAATATCGGTTATAAGCCGACATTTCATGATCCGGCAGTTTCTGCTGTCTCCATAGAAGTTCATATTTTTGATTTCACGGAATCTATTTACGGCGAACGTGTCGAAGTGTTCTGGCATGAATTCATCAGACCAGAACAGAAGTTCAACGGCATAGACGCACTTATCGCCCAGATCAAGCAGGATAAGCAGTGGGCTGAACAACTTTTAGCTGATATTTCACTTGATTAATTCAGCGATGGTGCTATAATAGGTCAAGTACCTTTCCTTGGCTTATCGATCACTCCGACGATCTGCTCAGGTCATGGTGTCAATTATATAATAGGAGGTCATTTAATTATGGCAATTTCACAAGAACGTAAAAACGAATTAATCGCACAATACCGTGTGCACGAAACAGACACAGGATCACCAGAAGTACAGATTGCTGTTTTAACTGCAGAAATCAATGCATTAAACGAGCACTTACGTACTCATAAAAAAGATCACCATTCACGTCGTGGTTTACTTAAAATGGTTGGTCGTCGTAAAAACTTACTGACTTACTTACGTGAAAATGACGTTCAACGTTACCGTGAATTAATTAAATCTTTAGGATTACGTCGTTAATCTTAATTCTAGTCGAAAGAGACAGTTGTTTCTTTCGATTTTTTTATGTCTAAATATACCTCAAACAACGGATAAATGATATGATGGATGATATATATTGGAGAGGAGCATTTTTAATGTCTCAGAAAAAAGTATTTACAACAGAATGGGCAGGACGCCCGTTAACAGTTGAAGTCGGCCAGCTGGCAAAACAGGCGAACGGTGCGGCACTTGTCCGCTACGGCGACACAGTGGTGTTATCGACTGCAACTGCAAGCAAGGAACCACGGGACGTTGATTTCTTCCCGCTCATGGTCAACTACGAGGAGAAATTATATGCTGCCGGAAAGATTCCAGGCGGCTTCAACAAACGTGAAGGACGCCCGGGTGAAGACGCGACATTGACTGCCCGTTTAATTGACCGTCCGATCCGTCCACTGTTCCCGAAAGGTTACCGCAATGATATTCAAGTCATCTCCATCGTGATGAGTGTGGACGCAGATAATACACCAGAAATGGCAGCGATGCTCGGCTCTTCTGTAGCATTAGCAGTGTCAGATATTCCTTTCCAAGGCCCTATTGCAGGTGTCAATGTCGGTCTTATCGACGGTGAACTGGTTATCAATCCAACGGTTGCCCAGCGGGAGCAGTCGCTGTTAGATCTGCAAGTAGCTGGCCATAAAGACGCGGTTAACATGGTTGAAGCAGGTGCCAAAGAAGTACCAGAAGACAAAATGCTTGAAGCGATTATGTTTGGCCATGCAGCCATCAAAGAACTGGTCGCGTTCCAGGAGAGCATCGTCAATGAAATCGCACCAGTGAAAAAAGAATTTGTTCCTGCACCTCCGAACGAGCAGGTTGAAAATGAAGTTAAGCGCTATGCAGAGGAATTAGGACTTGCTCAAGCGATTCAAACTAAAGACAAGCTGGAGCGTGAAGAAAATATCACTGCAGTTAAGCTGCAGATCATCGATCAATATATCGGTCAAGATGAAGAGACAATGACTGTGGTCAATAAGACATTTGATGGTTTAATCAAAGAAGAAGTCCGTCGTCAAATTACAGAAGACAAGATTCGTCCGGACGGGCGTCGTCCGGATGAAATCAGACCGCTTGATAGTGAAGTCGGGCTGCTGCCGCGAGCACACGGTTCAGGTCTATTTACAAGAGGACAGACTCAAGCATTATCTGTAGCAACATTAGGTGCGCTAGGAGAACATCAGATTATTGACGGTTTAGGTGTTGAGGAGCAGAAGCGTTATATGCACCACTATAATTTCCCGAACTTCTCAGTAGGTGAAACAGGTCCGATTCGTGCGCCAGGACGTCGTGAAATCGGTCACGGTGCACTCGGCGAACGTGCATTGCTGCAAGTAATCCCTGATGAAAAAGAATTTCCTTACACGATACGCGTTGTTTCAGAAGTGCTTGAATCCAATGGTTCAAGTTCACAGGCATCAATATGCGGCTCAACATTAGCATTGATGGATGCTGGTGTACCTATTAAAGCCCCTGTAGCGGGTATTGCGATGGGACTTGTTAAGAAAGGTGAAGATTATACCATATTATCAGATATCCAAGGGATGGAAGATGCTCTCGGCGATATGGACTTTAAAGTTGCAGGTACAAAAGAGGGCATCACAGCGATTCAAATGGATATCAAGATTGATGGACTGTCAGAAGAAATCTTGAAGGAGGCACTTGAGCAGGCAAGAATCGGTCGTATGCACATTATGGAACACATGATGCAGACTATCAATGCACCGCGTGAGACGCTGAGTGCTTATGCTCCAAAGATTGAAATCATCCACATCAATCCTGACAAAATTCGTGACGTCATTGGACCTGGTGGTAAGAAAATCAATGAAATTATCGATGCAACAGGCGTTAAGCTGGATATTGAACAAGACGGCACTGTCTTTATCGGATCTAGTGACGCAAGCATGATTGAAAAAGCAAAAGGCTTGATTGAAGATATTGTACGCGAAGCGAAAGTCGGCGAAGTGTATATGGCGACTGTTAAACGCATCGAAAAATTCGGTGCATTCGTAGAAATCTTCCCGGGAAAAGATGCACTGGTACACATTTCTCAGCTGACTCAGGAAAGAGTCAACAAAGTTGAAGATGTCGTGAAGATGGGTGACCAGTTCCTTGTTAAAGTCACTGAAATTGACCGTCAAGGTCGTGTCAATGCATCTCGTAAGGACCTCCTTGCAGAAAATAAACAGGCAGAATCAAAAGAATAGTAAATAGAAAAACTGGATCATTGATGGATCCAGTTTTTTCTTGAAAAGAGGTTAATCGTTGAAGTTACAAAATGGACTTGTTTTTCTTGAACATGGCAATGCACATCAAATCGTACATATAGCTGCATTCGTCAAAGTAGGAACAAAGCACGAATCTTCATTCCCGGCAGGGACAGCTCACTTTATTGAGCATATGCTCTTCAAAGGAACTCGTGCGTTCACCGCCATGCAGATGGCAGAAGAAATGGATGCAATCGGAGGCGAAGTCAATGCTTATACGACGAAAGAATACACTTGTTATACGATTAAAACACTAAAGCGATACGAAGCTCGGGCTATACAGCTTCTTGACGAGATGCTGAATCGTGCTACCTTTCCAGAAGAAGAGATCAAGCGTGAACAGCAGGTGATTCTTGAAGAAATCAAAATGACAGAAGATGACCCGGAAGACTTAATCTATGAATCTTTCCAGAAGCAGTCATTTCAAAACAGTTCATTTTCGCAACCGATTTTAGGGACTAAGGAATCGCTCGCCGCTATTGACCGGAACGTTCTGATTTCTTTCTATCAGACGTTTTACAGTGCTGACCGGATCATTATTTCCTACTCAGGAGATAATCCGAACGGAGTGATTGATACGTTCAGCAGAATGCAAAGCAGTGACTTTGAACAGGTTGCAGCTCATTATCGGTGGACACCGTTTAATGACAGCCGGCTGTATGATTATGAGCAGGCCCACTTATTGATAGGCTATAATGCCGTAAGCTATCATCACCCGTTATACGATGCCTTCAGTTTGTTCAGCTCGATGTTCGGTGAATCGGTATCATCTCCACTATTTAGAAGGCTGCGTGAGGAACTTGGCTTATGTTATAACGTGTACTCTTCACTTGAATCATTTGATGAGGGCGGCCTATTTTCAATCTATATTGCTTGCGACCATACTGCTATTGACGAAGCAACAGCTGAAATAAACAAGCTGCTGAACTCATTTAGAGATACAGTGACTGCTGATCAACTTGAAAGAGCGAAGACTTATTTAATCACGAATGCGTATATGAATAATGACTATGAAGGTCAGATGATGATGCGCAGCGGCATGAGTTATTTGTATTACGGTAAAGTCGTGACGCTTGAAGCGTTTGAACAGCGAATCAATGCGATTTCTTTCGCTGATATCATGACTGTGCTCGATATTCTGAATAAGCCTGCCTCTACACTGGTATTTACTAAATCTTTGTAATTTCTAGTAGTTGGTATTAAAATATAGTTGACTATAAAGGAGGCATTACAATGGTATTTGATCGAATAATTGTAAACAATCAGACATTGCTGGCAGAAGGGCAGCTGACTGTTGATCAGCCGCTCATTAAAATTACGACGACAGATGGTGAAGTCGGTCAATACTTCAACCAGCTGGAAACAAGTCAGCAGTCTATCGAATCCATCGCATTGTTCAAAGGGGAAGAAGAGCGTTACGCATCATCCAGTATTCAAATCAGCAAGTTGACATTGGTCGGTGGGAATTATCGTATTGAACTTGAAGAAACCCATCAAGTGAATTAGTCTTTTAATTATCGGAAATCCTTCATCATATTTGATGAGATTTCCGATTTGTTTTGTCTATAGGTCATATTTCTTCTAGTTATCCACCGTATGGCTATTTTTTATTGTGTTATAAGATTCAAATAGCTTATAATAAAGACAATATGTTTTGTACGGGAAAGAATTTTAGGAGGAACTATTTTGAATTTAGTGAAGAAAGAAAATCATCATATTAGAATAATACCACTTGGTGGTGTAGGGGAAATAGCTAAGAACATGTATATTGTCGAAGTAGACGATGAAATGTTCATGCTGGATGCAGGACTGATGTTTCCGGAAGATGAAATGCTCGGAATCGATGTCGTCATTCCCGATATTCAGTACGTCGTTGAAAACAAGCATCGTTTAAAAGGGATCTTCCTGTCACACGGACATGAAGATGCCATCGGTGCACTGCGCTATATTATCGACAAAGTAGACGCGCCGATCTATGGGTCACGTCTCACTCTTGCATTAGTGAAAGACCATATGAGGGAAGCAAAAGTCGATAAAAAATTAAAATATTATACAGTCAACAATGAATCTGTCATGCGGTTCAAAGGTGTTAATATTACATTCTTTAATACAACGCACAGTATTCCAGACTCATTAGGTGTCTGCATTCATACTTCACATGGTGCGATTGTCTACACAGGTGAGTTCAAGTTTGATCAGAGCGTCAAAGGACCATATCGTCCGGACATCTCAAAAATGAGCATGATTGGTGAGAACGGCGTACTGGCTTTAATCAGTGATTCAACTGAAGCGGAAAAACCGGGCTATAATACACCTGAAAATGTCATTGAGAGTCATATTAATGATGAATTTGCCAAAGCTCGTGGACGTATCATTGTATCGTGCTATGCTTCAAACTTCATCCGGATTCAACAAGTACTGACTGCTGCAGCGAATACGAACCGTAAAGTGAGCTTCCTCGGAAAGTCACTGGAGAGTTCATTCAATACAGCTCGTAAACTCGGCTACTTCGATATTCCAGATCAATTACTGATTCCAATCAAAGATATTTCTAAGTATCCTAAAAACGAAATGGTCATCATATCTACAGGTTCACAAGGTGAACCGATTGAAGCATTAGGACATATGGCATTACAAAAACACAGCATTATGAATATCGATGAAGGAGATACAGTGTTCATCACGACGACACCTTCATCTGGTATGGAAGTGATATTAGGCTCTACTATCAACCATCTCGTAAAAGCGGGTGCGCATGTCATTCCAACTAATAAAAAAATCCATGCATCTGGTCACGGCTGTATGGAGGAACTGAAAATGATGCTGAACTTAATGCAGCCGAAATACTTCATCCCTGTACAAGGGGAATTTAAAATGCAGATTGCTCATGCGAAGTTAGCAGCAGAAACAGGTGTTCAACCTGAACATATCTTCTTATTGGAAAAAGGGGATGTCATTAACTTCGACGGTGAAAAGATGCTTGCGAACGAGAAAGTTACTGCCGGTAATGTGCTGATCGACGGTATCGGTGTCGGTGATGTCGGTAATATCGTCCTTCGTGATCGTCGTCTGCTTGCTGAAGATGGTATATTCATTGCAGTCGTGACACTGGATCCTAAAAATAGACGCATTGTTGCTGGACCTCAGATTCAGTCGCGAGGATTTGTCTATGTCAGAGAAAGTGAAGAACTGCTGAAAGAAGCAGAAGACAAAGTACGTGCCATCGTTGAAGAAGGATTAATGCAAAATCGTATAGAGTGGGCTGAAATCAAACAAGATATGCGCGACAAATTAGGTAAGTTTCTCTATGATTCAACTAAGAGAAGACCGATGATTATTCCAGTGATTTCAGAAATCTAGAATTTGATAATAATAAATAAACAAGCTTAGGCTTGTTTATTTATTTATTATGAGAGGTGCCTTAATTGGTTATAAAAAAAACAAGCGGTAAAAAACGTAAGCCGGCAGCAAAAAAGAAGCGGACAAAGAAGCGGGATACACCTGTTATTTATTTATTTGCTCTAGTAGTGCTGGCACTTCTTGCCATCGGTGTACTGCAATTCGGTCTTGTAGGTCTAGCCATCGATTGTCTGATGACCTTATTGACAGGCAGTGTCCGTTACTTCACTTATTTATTTATTGCAATGCTGACTATATATTATACAGTCAACAAGCGATTTGTTCCGTTGAATAGAAGGTTTGTCGGGTGGATCACTCTGCAGGTCGGCTTGACGATTTTGTTTGAGTCGGTGCGTCATCTGACCTCGATTCAAAGGAAACCGACATTCAATAGCATCTTTGAAATAGAATCTGATCATGAGTTTCATTTTCAAGGAGGCGGACTTATAGGTTATGCGCTTGAGTGGTCTCTGAGTCAGCTGATCAGTTCAGTCGGTGCGCTGATATTCTCACTACTTGTCCTTGGTATCGCCGGCATATTGATTGCAGGACGGTCGATTAGAGCAGAGTCCAAAGTAATATTTGATCAGCTGATTAAATGGGTTCACGCAAGTCAGATGAAACTTTTCAATATGAAGGCTCGACTGGCTGAAAGACCTGTTGATGTCTCGGAACTTCAGGAAGTTACAGTTGAGCCTGAACCAGTTCAACTACCATCTGAAGAACGACAGGACGAACCGGTTGATATACCACTGATGCATCACGACGCACGGCCAAAAAAAGAGCAGCCGGTTCAGCAGCAGGTGCCTGTGATTGATGATGAAAATCCTGATTACCAGCTGCCGCCGCTAGAGCTGCTGAATCCTCCTGTCAGTGGTGTGAAGTCAGATATGAAGACCATCAAGCAGCGGGGACAGCTGCTTGAGTCCACATTAAAAAACTTTGGTGTCAATGCCAAAGTGAGTCAGATCAGAATTGGACCTGCTGTGACACAGTACGAAGTCCAGCCGGCGATGGGTGTCAAAGTCAGTCGAATTGTCAATCTGTCGAATGATATCGCACTGGCACTCGCAGCAAAAGATATTCGTATTGAAGCGCCGATCCCTGGTAAATCAGCTGTCGGTATTGAAGTGCCGAACAACTCTGTGTCAATGGTGACATTAAGAGAAGTACTGGAAGAAGAGCCGGCAGCCGAAAACAAGTTAAAAGTAGTGCTCGGCCGCAATATATCAGGTGATGCAATTACAGCAGAACTGAACAAAATGCCGCATCTGCTTGTAGCCGGCTCAACCGGCAGCGGTAAATCTGTCTGTATCAATGGCATTATTACAAGTATATTGATGAACGCCAAGCCGCATGAAGTCAAACTGATGATGATTGACCCTAAGATGGTAGAATTGAATGTCTATAATGGGATTCCTCATCTGCTGACACCTGTTGTCACCAATCCACAGAAAGCAGCGCAGGCGCTGCAAAAAATTGTCGGCGAAATGGAACGACGTTATGACTTATTCAGTCATACAGGTACAAGAAATATTGAAGGATACAATCAATATTTGATGCGGCAAAATAACGAACTTGAAGAGAAAAATGCAAAGCTCCCTTATATTGTCGTGATTGTCGATGAGCTGGCTGACTTGATGATGGTTGCCAGTAAAGACGTCGAAAGTGCGATTATGCGGATTGCACAGATGGCCCGGGCAGCAGGCATTCATTTAATCATCGCAACCCAACGTCCTTCTGTAGATGTCATCACAGGATTAATCAAAGCTAATATTCCGTCTAGAATCGCATTTGCTGTCAGTTCGCAAATAGATTCACGTACCATACTGGATTCGCAAGGTGCTGAAAAATTGCTCGGTCGCGGGGACATGCTGTTCTTACCGTCAGGACAATCAAAACCAACAAGAATTCAAGGCGCGTTCCTGTCTGACAAAGAAGTAGAATCCGTAGTCAACTATGTGACAAAGCAGCAGTCAGCGAATTATGTCAAAGAACTGGAACCAGATGACATAGTGACGCAGGAATCACCATCAGAGGACGCCTTGTATTTTGATGCGCTGCAATTCGTAGTAACGAATCAGAAGGCTAGCGCCTCATTACTACAGAGACAGTTTAGAATAGGATATAATAGAGCGGCGCGATTAATCGATGAGCTGGAGATGAATCAAGTCATCGGACCTGCTTCTGGCAGTAAGCCGAGACAAGTATTAATCAACGAAACAGAAGAATGATGGAGGAATGAATGATGTCCGTTCAAAGAACGATTTTAATTGCTAAAGACTGGATTATCATGAAGATCAATCAACAGGAATTTAAACCTAACATGCCGATTCCAAGCCTGTATGAAATTTCACGAACACTTGATGTGTCACAGGACGATGTGGAGCAGGCTATAAGAGAGCTCATTACTGAGCAGATTTTGACGGAAAAATTCGAAGAAGGTTATTGCGTCAAACCAGAACCTGATTTTTTCTATCCGGTCAATGAACTGCGGAGTATTACTCGAATGATTGAAGAAGTCGGCTGTAAGGCCGGCACTATTATCATCAGTCAGGACCCTGAAGTCCCTTCTCTTGATGACAAGAAAATACTTGATATTACGGATGATCAGATGATCACTGTCATCGAAAGAATCAGAACGGCTGATGGTCGACCGGTCGCCTATTGTCTTGATAAAATTAACATGACTGATTTTGATTATATGCATTTAAATAATAACCTGTCGTTACTGCAGATACTTCAGGAAGATCCAAAATATAAAGTAGCCTATGCCAATTCTGAAATAGAAGCTATCAGCTATGAACCTTATATTTCTAATGCACTTGATTGTGCACCTGAAGAAAGTCTGCTGCTCTTTAAGCAGGTTCATTATAATGCAGAGGATGTTCCAGTTCTTTACTCAATGAACTATTTCAAATCTAATCAGATGAAATTCCAAATTAAACGGGAAATGAAGTGATCACATGATACCTATTCATATTAATGAAGAACGCAAATTCAAAACGATTTCTGTTGTTGTTAAGTTCAAGACACCTATCAACAAAGAAACTGTAACAGAGCGTGCACTGCTCAGTAAAATACTCACGAAATCAACAGCCAAATATCCGACAGAACAACTCCTTCACGATGCACTGGCTGATTGTTATGGAGCAAATGTCTATAGTTATGTCACTAAACAAAAAACAGCTCACGTCGTGACCATTGGTATAGATATGATCAATGACAAATATTTGAGCCATCCAGAAAATTTGTTCAAGCGTGGACTTGAAATATTATCAGAAGTGATTCAACGGCCCGTCATTGAAAATAATCAGTTCAACGCACATAAAGTTTCAATAGAGAAAAAATTACTGCAGGCACGATTTGAAGCTATCAAAGATAATAAAACGCAGTACGGCTATCAGCAGCTTATGAAAGAAATGTTCAAAGGACATGATTACCGGTACCCCAGCTATGGGATTGAAGAGAAATTAAATGAGGTGACACCGCAGTCACTCTATCATGCGTATCGTTCAATGATCAATGAAGACGAGAAAGAAATCTTTGTGATCGGAGATATTGAAGCCGCTGATGTGAAGGATAACATCAAACATTATTTAGCGCTGCCGCAGGGGACTGCTGTCCTTGATACTTTTCAGCTCGAACAACCGGCAGAACCTGTCTATATTACTGAGCAGACAGATACGACGCAGGCCAAGATCAATATCGGGATGACAGCAGATGTCAACTACGGAACAACATCCTACTTCGCTCTCATCGTATTCAATCAAATTTTCGGCGGCGATGTTACTAGTCTATTATTCATGAATGTCAGAGAAAAAATGAGTCTCGCTTATCAGATTCATTCACAGATCGATGCAAGACTTGGCTATATCTATGTGATTGCAGGCGTCAACAAAGAAACAAAAGAACTCACTGTGAAAACTATTCTAGATCAGCTTGCGCTCATTAAAGAGGGTGAGTTTGATGAAGCATTAATACATACAGCTAAAACAATGCTCATTACACATAAAAAAGAAACATTTGACCGTCCAAAAGGATGGATAGAAACAACCTATGCTAAAGGATTTGATGATATTGAGCTGACCACACAAGAGTGGATCCAAGGAATTGGCCGGGTGACAGCTCAAGATGTGATCGATGTGGCACAGCATATCCATGTCCATACGATATATTGTCTAGCAAATGAGGTGCAATCATGAGAGAAATCATTTATGAGCAGATTGATGAAGCGTTATACGAAACGACATTGACTAATGGATTGAAACTGTTTCTCATCCCTAAAAAAGGATTCCAGAAAACGTATGTGACATTGACCACACGGTACGGCTCGCTGCATAACCAGTTCGTACCGTTCAATGAGACACAAATGATTAAAATGCCTGAAGGAATTGCACATTTTCTTGAACATAAGATGTTCGAAAAAGAAGATGGCGATATGTTCAATTCATTCTCAGTGAACGGTGCCTCTGCTAATGCATTCACATCATACGATCGGACGAGCTATTTGTTTACGGCTATTGATCACGTTGAAGAGAACATTAAACTCCTTCTCAAGATGGTGCAGGAGCCGTATTTCTCAAAAGAGTCGGTTGAGAAGGAAATCGGCATTATTGCTGAAGAAATTCAAATGTATCAAGATCAACCGAACTACCGGCTGTACTATCAAACGCTGCAGGGATTATACCATCATCATCCTGTGAAAGAAGATATCGCCGGCAGCATCGCGTCCATTAATGAAATTACTGCAGACAAACTTTACAGCTGCTATCACACGTTCTACCGTCCTGAAAACATGGTGATGTTTATTGTAGGGAATATTAATCCTGAAGAGATTGCACAGATTGTAGAAGACAATCAGTACACGACAGATGACACTACTTACTTTCCTGAAACAGCAGTCATCAATGAGCCGTCTTCTATTCATGAAGCGACATTGATACAGTCAGCAGACGTACAGCAGCCTAAAATGATGCTTGCTATCAAAACAGAGCTGCATCAACGGGAGCAGTCATTGATTAAAACGGAATTAGAAGTGTCATTTATACTTGACTTATTGTTTGGTGAGCAGACAGAATTCTATCAGGAACTGCTGGCTGATGACTTAATCGATGATACATTCGGTTATAATTTTACATTGGAACCTACGTTTTCCCATATCTTTATTGCAGGTTCTACAAAGCAGCCGGATGCGCTGAAAGAACGCATTATGGAACGCCTATCTGCTAAGGCGTTTAAAGAAGATGATTTCAACAGGCTTGTCAAACAGACCATCGGAGAATATATTTCAAGTTTAAATTCACCTGAATATATCGCGAATCAGTTTACACGTTATTATTTCAATGATGCAGTGCTATTCGACATTCTACCGTTACTGGAAACGCTCACTTTGGCTGACAGCTTGAAAACTTTTGAGACCATTGATGTGACAAATATGACAGACAGCCGGTTAATCCCTAATGGCTGACTATCTTGTGACAGGGGGAAGCGGTGATATTGGCCGTGCAGTAGTTGATAGATTGCTCGATGAAGGGCATCGTGTCATCTGTCACTACTTTGCTGCTGATGTAACACTGCTGAAAGAACGCTGGCACAGTAAGCCAGTCACATTCTGGCAGGCAGATTTAACAGTAGAGCTGGTCAACCAGCCTGATTTCTGTAACGATATAGATGGTCTGATCTATGCCGCTGGGACGGCACACTACGAACTGCTGCAGGATATGTCATCTGAGGCGATTGATAAACAATATGCGATCCATCTCAAAAATCTGATCAAGCTTGTACAGTGGATAGTTCCTGCACTTGTCTCTAAACAATGTGGTAATATAGTGATAATCAGTTCGATCTGGGGAGAAACGGGAGCCGCTATGGAATCCATCTATTCAACAATGAAATCCGGACAGTTAGGGTTCACTAGGGCAATGGCAAAAGAACTGGCACCCAGTCATATTACAGTTAACGCGGTAACACCAGGGCTTGTTCAAGGGAAAATGACCGATATCTTTCCTGAAGAAGAGCTGAAAATGATTCTTGAAGATATTCCTCAAGGTGAACTTGTACTTCCACACGAGATCGCTCATATGGTCAGTTACCTGCTGGATGAGCGGTCGAGACATGTGACAGGACAAGTACTGAGAATTAATGCCGGGTGGCTGATATAGGGGGACTAGCAATGCATAAAGAATGGTATCTCGAGTACGAAATAAAATTAAACAGACCAGGATTGTTAGGAGATGTATCCAGCCTGCTTGGTACATTAGGCATCAGCATCATCACTATTAATGGTGTCGATCAAGGACGCCGGGGATTACTGCTGAAAACAGACGATATGGAAAAAGTGTCGCGTTTTGAAAATATCGTGAAATCACTTGAAGAAATTGAAATCACTAAGCTGCGTACCCCGCAGCTGAGAGACCGTCTGGCCGTTAGACATGGTCGTTATATCAAACGGGATCTGGATGACAGAAAAACATTTCGATTTGTCAGAAAAGAACTCGGGATACTAGTTGATTTTATGGCAGAACTATTCAAGGAAGAAGGCCATTGTCTGGTCGGTATCCGTGGAATGCCTCGTGTAGGCAAGACAGAATCCATCGTGGCAGCTAGTGTCTGTGCCCATAAGAAATGGCTGTTTATTTCGTCGACGATGATTAAACAGACTGTTCGTAATTCGTTGTTCAAAGGTGAATACGATGGTAATTATATTTACATTATTGACGGAGCAGTCAGCGCGAAGCAGACGGATATGAAGCATATGCAGCTCATCAATGAAGTGATGACATTACCCGCTGTAAAGGTGATAGAGCACCCGGATTTATTTGTTGAGAACAGCAATTTCACTCTGGATGACTTTGATTACATTATTGAACTCAGAGAGACTGAAGACCAGCAGATAACGTATGAGCAGGTCAGCAAAAATAATTTATTCAGTAATGAGGGCTTCGGATTTTTTGAGTAAGGAGGTCATGACATGCAGCAAATAGGACGTAAACTGAAACAAAAACGTGAATCGCTCGGTATGACACTGGTTGACCTTGAAAACAAGATTAAAATCCAGCGGAAATATATCGAAATGATTGAGCGCAATGACTTTGAATCGCTTCCTAATCCGGGATATACCGCTGGATTCATTGAGAAATATGCTAAAAGTGTGAATTTAAACGCTGATGCCCTGCTTAAAGAGCATGCTGATGAACTGCCTCAAGAGCGGTTATCTGCTGTTGATGCCAGAAAACAGTTGAAAAATGAGTCTCCAGTCAACGTCAAAAAAGATGACCAGTTGATTAGACCGTTAATTATTTCGCTGCTAGGATTAGCGCTTGCCATCAGCGTGATCTGGTTGATCAGTTCAAAATTGCTGTTTAAGTCGACAGATGACGGCTGGGTGGCTGGAGACATTAACGAAAGCCGCAATGTCAAAGTCGAAGCAAAAGAAGAAAAATCGAAAGCGGCTGCTGAAGACAAGAAGAAAGAGCAGCCTAAAAAGCTTGAAAAACAAAAAACAGCAGTGCAAACATCTGTTAAATATAAATCATTTGACGGTGCTGCATTAAGTTATGACGTATCTACTAACGACCAGATTGACCTCAAAGTGAAGTCAGATGTATCGACTTGGATTCAAGTGTATGATGATCAAAATAAGCGGTATGCCTATCAGGAAGTGAAGAATAAGACGATGACCATCGATAAGAATGTGAAGACAGTGACTTTAATTTCCGGTAATTCTACAGCGCTTGAAGTCTTCATTAATAATCAGAAGGTTGATGTGCCGAAGACGGCAGAAAACATTATTACGAGAACGTATCAGTTCTCAATAGAACAAACAGATTAACAGGGGAAGTAGGTTGTAGAATGAACATTCCGAATCAAATTACAGTCGCTCGTGTACTGTTGATTCCTATCTTTTTAATTTTTTTACTAGCGGATTTTGATATGGGTGACATTAGTATACTTGGCAGTTATGACATGCGTATTGAGCAATTCATCGGAGCACTGATATTTATTTTTGCATCTTTGACTGATTGGGTGGACGGCTATCTTGCGAGAAAATGGCAATTAGTGACCAACATGGGGAAATTCCTTGATCCACTGGCAGATAAACTGCTTGTATCATCCGGGTTGATCGCTCTAGTTGAACTCAATGTACTGCCTTCATGGATGGTGATCATTATTGTTGCCCGTGAGTTTGCGGTGACAGGGCTAAGACTCCTTCAAGTGGAGCAGGGCTTTGTGTCTGCAGCAGGGAAACTCGGCAAAATCAAAACAGCTGTAACGATGGTGGCCATGACATTGATGCTGTTGAATGAACCACTGGTTAACTGGGTCGGCTTCAGCACTGGTTACTGGTTGATGTACGTGGCGGTATTCTTTACCATTCTATCAGGAATCGAATATTTCTATCATGGCCGCGATGTCTTCAAAAATTCAAAATAACCAATCATATCGAATACAGAATATCCCGAAAGCTGAAAAGACCTCTAACTTTCGGGATATTTTTATTTGATGAAATTTAATAAGCTTAAGTTTTTCCATCAAATAATAGGGGTATCGATAGCAGATTACTTCAAATGCTGTCTTTATTCCATTAAATTCAGCACGAAAAAATACGAACAAACGTTTGCTTTTTGCTTGCTATTTGGTCGATAAATCAGTATAGTAATACATATAGGAACGACACAAATCAGCTAATAACACGAGTGTTATTAAGGAGGATATACATTTGAACGAACGTCAAAAAGCATTAGATACAGTGATTAAAAGTATGGAAAAATCCTTTGGTAAAGGGGCAGTCATGAAACTTGGAGAAAGCGCAAACCGCAGTATTTCTACTGTTTCAAGCGGCTCTATTACATTGGACGGTGCATTAGGTGTAGGGGGTTATCCAAAAGGAAGAATCATTGAAATCTATGGCCCTGAAAGTTCAGGTAAAACGACGGTAGCACTTCATGCGATTGCTGAAGTTCAGGCACAGGGCGGTGTCGCTGCATTTATTGATGCTGAGCATGCGCTTGATCCTGCTTATGCTCAAAAATTAGGTGTAGATATCGATGAGCTGTATCTCTCACAGCCGGACCACGGTGAACAAGGACTTGAGATAGCAGAAGCATTCGTACGAAGTGGTGCTGTAGATATTATCGTTATCGATTCAGTTGCTGCCCTAACACCGAAAGCAGAGATTGAAGGCGAAATGGGTGACTCACACATGGGTCTTCAAGCGCGTTTAATGTCACAGGCGTTACGTAAGTTGTCAGGTGCCATTTCAAAATCCAATACAATCGCTATTTTCATCAACCAGGTCCGCGAAAAGATTGGTGTCATGTTCGGTAACCCTGAAACAACACCAGGTGGCCGTGCCCTTAAATTCTACAGTTCTGTCCGTCTGGAAGTTAGACGTGCTGAACAGTTGAAACAAGGTGTGGAAGTTGTCGGTAACCGTACTAAAATCAAAGTAGTCAAAAATAAAGTAGCACCGCCATTCCGTGTGGCAGAAGTCGATATTATGTACGGGCAGGGGATATCACGTGAAGGTGAAATCATTGATTTAGGTTCAGAACACGAAATCATCCAGAAGTCTGGTGCTTGGTATTCATATAACGGCGAACGAATGGGTCAAGGTAAAGAGAATGTTAAATTATACTTGAAAGAAAACCCTGAAGTGCTCAAAGAAATCGATTTGAAGATTCGTCAGGAGCTGGGAATTATTCCTAAGGACGATAAAGAAACAGCTGATACTGAAACAGAGGCTCCTGAAAACAAAATGGATGATCTGTTCGAGGATGAATTGGTATAATTTTCACGATAAAACTGAAGTCCGTGCGACTTCAGTTTTTGTCTGTTAATAAATATGATGAGCACCTTGACTTTACTACACGGCAAAAAGTACAATTAAGTTATATAATTATAAAATTATATATTGTTAACTCTCAATGGATAACTAGATAATTAAGCAAAAGGAGGTGTTTATGTTATGCTATACACCTTATGCATTTTGCTTGGCATCATTCTAGGAGTTGCTGCCGGTTATTATCTAGCAAAGACGAATTTGACGAACCAGCAGATTCAAGCGAGACAAACTGGTGATCATATTGTTAAAGAAGCTAGAAAAGAAGCTGAAAGTCTGAAAAAGGAAAAGCTGCTTGAAGCGAAGGAAGAATATCAGCTTCGGAGCGATCGTTTAGAAGAAGAATATCGGGATAGACGATCAGACTTATCAAGACATGAAGCAAGGCTACTTCAAAAAGAAGAGAATTTAGATCGAAAAAGCGACCTTCTGGACAAGAAGGATGAGCTTTTAGAACAAAAGGAATCTAAAATTGAAGCAAAACAACATCAAGTTGATGCGTTAGAGCAAAGTGTTCAAGATATTATAGTGAAACATGAACAAGAACTGATACGCATCTCCGGACTGACTCAAGATGAAGCGAAGCAGGAAATTATTGACCAGGTCGAAGAAGAACTCTCTCATGACATAGCAGTATTAGTTAAAGAGAAAGAACAAGAAGCAAAAGATACGGTCGACAAGAAGGCGAAGATGCTTCTTGCAACGACTGTACAGCGTTTAGCAGCAGACCATACATCAGAATCAACGGTATCTGTCATCAATTTACCGAATGATGAGATGAAAGGACGGATCATCGGCCGTGAAGGACGAAACATCCGGACGCTTGAGACCCTGACAGGAATCGATTTAATCATCGATGATACACCGGAAGCAGTCATTCTGTCTGGGTTTGACCCGATTAGACGTGAAATCGCGAAGATTGCGCTTGAAAACCTTGTCTCAGACGGTCGTATCCATCCAGGCCGTATTGAAGAAATGGTCGAAAAAGCCCGCCGCTCTGTCGATGAAGTCATCAGAGAAGCAGGGGAAGCGGCGACGTTTGAACTTGGCATCCACAATCTGCATCCTGACTTAGTGAAAATACTCGGCCGTATGAAGTACCGGACGAGCTATGGTCAGAACGTGCTGAAGCACTCTGTGGAAGTGGCTCACTTAGCAGGGATGATGGCAGCAGAGCTCGGTGAAGATGTCACGCTCGCAAAACGTGCAGGCTTACTTCACGATATCGGTAAAGCGATTGACCATGAAGTAGAAGGCAGTCACGTTGAGATCGGGGTAGACCTTGCGAAGAAATACAAGGAGCATCCTGTCGTGATCAACGCGATTCATTCGCACCATGGTGATGTGGAACCGACGTCTGTCATCTCTATTCTTGTCGCGGCTGCAGACGCACTGAGCGCTGCAAGACCGGGCGCAAGACGGGAGACGCTTGAGAACTACGTAAGACGTCTCTCACGCCTTGAAGAGATCGCTGAAAGCTATGATGGTGTTGAGAAGTCATTCGCCATCCAGGCGGGCCGAGAAATCCGCATCATCGTCACACCGGAAGAAGTGGACGACTTGAAAGCACACCGTCTTGCACGGGATATCAAGAATCAGATTGAAGAAGAACTGCAGTATCCAGGACACATAAAAGTCACTGTCGTGAGAGAAATGCGTGCAGTCGAATATGCAAAATAATTGATACAAATCAGATAACTCTTAGAGCCATAAGGCTTTGAGGGTTATTTTTGTAAATTACTGACTAAGGAAATGATTATATGCCTATAGAACCAATGATGATATTAGATTTAATTTTGCTAGTTTCTGTCTGTTAATCAATAATGTTCTTAAAAAAGTGATTTCATTATCGCGTCAGCTGATCAATTTTTATGTTACAGTAATTGAGAGTACTAGGAAAGGAACGACGGTATGACGAATAAAATGATGAGTTGGATAATAGGCATTGTTCTTGTTGTCACGATGCTGTTTGCCGGTATATACGGCTTCATTCAGTACAAAGTGAGCACTGTGCAGGAGCGCGTTGCTGAATACATGGTGAAAGAACAGCACGTGAAGAAAGAGGACTTCAAGGCAAAAGGATTTATGGCCAACAGAAGCGGTGACAAAAACTACATGGTGGAAGTGAAAGTAAAAGATGATCCGAACTACTATTACTACTACCGGACTAATAAAGACCAAGTGAAACTTGATTTTTACTTGGATGAAAATAATAAGCAGCATTTTAAGGAATAAAGGAGTAAATCATGAGACTATTATTTATCGGTGATATTGTCGGTGCAATCGGCCGCGATATGCTGGAGACGTATTTACCGCAGCTGAAGAGTCAATATAGACCGAACGTAACAATCGTGAACGGCGAGAATGCAGCTCACGGCCGCGGCATCACAGAGAAAATCTACAAGTCAATGATGACGCAGGGCGTGGATATGGTGACGCTCGGCAATCATACGTATGGTCAGCGTGAGGTCTATGACTTTCTGGATCAGGACATCAAGATGATCCGGCCTGCGAACTATCCAGCCGAGGCACCTGGTGTCGGCATGAAGATGGTGCGTTTCAATCAGGACAAGCTTGCGGTGATCAATCTGCAGGGCCGGGCGTTTATGCCGGCGATTGACTGTCCGTTCAAGAAGGCGGACGAACTGATCGCTGAAGCGCGGAAAGAGACGCCTTATATATTCGTTGACTTCCATGCGGAGACGACGTCTGAGAAAGGTGCGATGGGTTATTATCTGGACGGCCGTGTCAGTGCGGTTGTCGGCACGCATACGCATATTCAGACGGCTGATGAGCGGGTGCTGCCGGGCGGCACAGGGTTTATTACAGATGTCGGGATGACGGGCCATTACGACGGTATACTGGGTATTAATAAGGACGAGGTCATCCACCGCTTCCTGACGGCACTGCCGGTCAAACACGTGCTGCATGATACCGGCCGCGGCGTGCTATCCGGTGTATTCATCGAGCTTGATAAAGCAGGCCGCACGAAAAAGATTGAGCGGATTTTAATCAATGACGATCATCCGTATATCGGCCATTAGTATGATTTTCATGTGAAAACCTTCACCAGACATGTTCTGGCGGAGGTTTTCTGTTATATTAGATGAAGAGAATTCGAGGAGGTTAGTGATGTGAGATCACAAATTTCGTGGAAAGTTGGCGGACAGCAAGGTGAAGGGATTGAATCAACAGGTGAGATCTTTTCAACAGCATTAAATAGACAAGGGTACTACCTTTATGGATATAGACATTTTTCGAGCCGTATTAAAGGCGGCCATACAAATAATAAAATTCGTGTCTCTACGACACCGGTCTACGCAATCAGCGATGACTTAGATATATTGGTGGCATTCGATCAGGAGACGATTGATTTAAACTATCACGAATTAAATGAGAACGGTATTATTTTAGCAGACGGTAAATTCACGCCTGAAAAACCAGGAGATTATAAGGGTTTATTTGTCGAAATTAATTTCACTGAAATTGCTAAGGCGCTTGGTACAGCATTGATGAAAAACATGGTGGCTGTTGGTGCAACTGCACAGTTACTAGGGATTTCATTAGCGCCATTTGAGCAGCTGGTTGAATCGCTGTTCAAGAAAAAAGGCGACAAAATTGTGGAATTGAATAAACAGGCCTTGCAGCTTGGTGTAGAAGAGATGGTTAAGTACGGCAGCGAAATCGGTGATACTTTTAATCTCGAGCATAGCAACGAGGATGGTCATCTATTTATGATCGGCAATGAAGCGATCTCAATGGGAGCCATCGCTGGTGGTGCACGTTTTATGGCGGCTTATCCTATTACTCCTGCGTCGGAGATCATGGAATACATGATTGATAAATTACCGCAGTTCAATGGGACAGTCATTCAGACTGAAGATGAGATTGCAGCGGCTGTCATGGCAATTGGTGTCAACTACGCCGGTGTCAGAGCATTTACAGCATCTGCTGGACCGGGGTTATCATTGATGATGGAGGCTATCGGTCTCAGTGGTATGACGGAACAGCCATTTGTTGTCATCAATACGATGCGCGGCGGCCCATCAACAGGATTACCGACTAAGCAGGAGCAGTCTGATTTAATGCAGATGATCTACGGCACCCACGGCGATATTCCAAAAATCGTCGTAGCACCGACAACAGCAGAAGATGCTTTCTATACAACGGTGGAAGCTTTTAATTTAGCTGAGCAGTACCAATGTCCAGTCATTATTTTAAGTGACCTCCAGTTATCACTCGGTAAACAGACAGTCCCGCAATTGGATTACAGCCGAATCAAAATTGAACGTGGCAGCTTAGTGACAGACGTTCCCGAAAGAGATGATAAATCTTACTTCAACCGCTACGAAGTAACAGAGTCAGGCGTTTCTCCGCGGACGATTCCCGGCACTAAAAATGGTATCCATCACGTCACAGGGGTGGAACACGGTGAAGACGGCAAGCCATCTGAGAGCCCGGTCAACCGTATTAAACAGATGAAAAAACGGATGGAAAAAATCGCTGACTTAAAAATTTCACAACCTGTCGTTGAAACAGGCGGATTTGACGAAGCAGATGTTCTCGTCATTGGATTTATTTCTACTTACGGAGCCATTGAAGAAGCGATGGATCGTGTTGATGCCTCAGTGAATCATCTGCATATCAAGCAGCTTCATCCATTTCCGACAGCAGAAGTACAGGCTGCATTCGACAAAGCGAACAAAGTCATTGTTGCTGAAAACAACTATCAGGGACAACTGGCACAGATCATCAAAATGAATGTGAACCATCAGAATAAAATTCATAACTTTGTGAAGTACGATGGGACACCTATTTTGCCACATGAAATTGAACAAGAAATCAATTCTGTTGTGACTGCAAAGGAGTTATTATAAATGGCTACATTTAAAGATTTCAGAAATGACGTTAAACCAAACTGGTGTCCTGGCTGTGGTGATTTCTCAGTGCAGGCTGCCATTCAAAAAGCAGCTGCCGGCGTCGGTCTCGAACCTGAGAATTTAGCGCTGATCACGGGTATCGGATGTTCAGGACGTCTATCCGGCTATGTCAATTCATATGGATTTCACTCCATCCACGGCAGAGCACTACCGCTTGCACAAGGCGTGAAAATGGCGAATCAGGAGCTGACTGTCATCGCGTCAGGCGGCGATGGTGATGGTTTTGCTATCGGGATGGGACATACCGTCCATGCACTTCGTCGCAATATAGATATCACTTATATTGTGATGGACAATCAAATTTACGGTTTGACTAAAGGGCAGACTTCACCAAGTTCTGCTCCTGGATTTGTGACGAAAACAACGCCGCACGGGGCTATCGAGCACAACGTATCACCCTTGCAGCTTGCATTGACAAGTGGTGCTACATTTATTGCTCAAAGTTTTTCTTCTGATATTAAAGAACTGACAGCCATTATTGAAGCGGGTATCCAGCATAAAGGATTCTCTTTCATCAATGTCTTTTCACCATGCGTCACTTATAATAAAGTGAATACGTATGACTGGTTTAAAGAAAATATTACAAAGCTCAGCACGATTGAAAATTATGATCCTTCAAATAAAGGATTAGCATTATCAACAGTTGCTGAACATGACGGCTTAGTGACAGGGATAGTGTACCAGGATACAGAGACAAAAAGTTATGCTGAACAGATTGAGTCATACAGCCCATCACTTGCCAAAGAAAATATTGAAATAAAAGAAGAAGATTTCAACGAACTTATGTTACAATTTAAATAATCACATCTTGTGAAATTAATGAAAAACACTAGGGGAGCACAATAGTGCTGAGACTGGATATTTCCTAAACCCTTATCGACCTGATCTAGTTAATGCTAGCGGAGGGAAGTGTCCTTGCACACAACCCTTCTGTGGTTGTGTGTTTTTTTATAGGAGGAACTGTCGTGAAGAAGGTTTTAATGGTAGGAATGTCTTGTGTCATTCTTGCTGCATGTGGTAATGATGCTGTAAAAAACAACGAGAAAAGTACGGATTCCAAAGACTTAAAAAAAGTAACATTAATGCTTGACTGGACAACGAATACGAATCATACAGGAATATTTGTTGCAAAAGCGAACGGCTACTTTAAGGCGCATGGACTTGATGTAACGATTAAAACACCTGGTGACGTGACGTCGGATCAGCTCGTCGCTGCCAACAAAGTGCAGTTCGGTATTAGCTCACAGGAGCTGGTGACGCAATCGAGAGATGAGGGAATTCCTGTCAAGTCAATCGGTGCCATTATCCAACATAATACGAGCGGCTTCATGAGTCTTAAATCTAAAAACATCGAATCGCCGAAAGATTTTGAAGGAAAAACATACGGGGGATTTGGTGCACCGATTGAAGAACCGGTCATTGAAGCTGTGATGGACAAAGAAGATGCAGACATAAAAAAAGTGAAGATGGTCAATATGGGTAACACCGACTTTTTTACCGCCTCAAAGAAAAATATCGATTTTGCATGGGTATTTTATGGATGGACGGGGATTGAAGCACAGACCCGAGGGGAACAGGTCAACATGCAGTACTTAGTGGATTACGATAAAAATCTCGACTACTATACTCCGGTGTTCATCGCCAATGAAAGATACATCAAGTCAGACAGTGAGACGGTCAAAGCATTTATGCAGTCAGTGAAAGAAGGCTATGAGTATGCCATTCAGCAACCAGAGAAAAGTGCGGATATATTGATTGAAGAAGCGCCTGAACTAAAAGACAAGCGTGAACTTGTAGAAAAAAGTCAGAACTACTTAAAAGATAAATATCAGGACGATGCCGCAAGCTGGGGTATGCAGGATGCTGCTGTCTGGAAAAACTATGCGGACTTTATGAAGAAGAATCAAGTCATTCATAATGATTTCAATGCCGAAGAAGCATTTACGAACGAATTTGTGGAGGATTAATATGGCTAATACATTGATGAGTATTCAGATTATCCCGAAAACACCGAACGGCGAGGACGTAATTCCTTATGTGGATGAAGCGATTGATATAATCGACCGTTCTGGACTACCTTACATTGTATCACCGCTCGAAACGACCATCGAAGGCACTATGAGTGAACTCCTGCCGTTGATTGATCAGATAAATCGTCGTCTGATGGATATGAATTGTACGAGCATTATTTCTCAAGTGAAATTTTATCATGGGCATGACGTGTCGATGGATGAACTGGTAAAAAAATATCGATGAAATATTACATTAAATTCAGCCTCTTCATGATTGTGCTGCTGGTCATCTGGGAATTGCTTGTCAGAGGGCTTCATGTCGACGCTTATACGTTACCAGCACCGAGCGCTATTTTTCATGAGTTCTTCACAGGCTTCAATGACTACCGTGTGCATCTCATACCTACCATTTTACTCGTACTTGCAGGTATTATCATTTCAGTAGTTGTAGGTGTGCTGGTGGCTGTGCTGCTCCATTTAGTGACTGTGCTTGAACCATTTATCTATCCGCTGCTCATTATGAGTCAGAATATCCCGGTCATTGTGATTGCGCCGCTGCTTGTCATTTGGTTTGGTTTTGGTCTGCTGCCGAAGCTGCTTGTCATTACACTGATCTGTTTTTTCCCGATTACAGTTAGTCTGCTTGAAGGGTTTAAGGCTGCAGATGAAGATCTCATCAAGTATATGAAGATTAGCGGTGCCACTAAAATGCAGCTGTTTACTAAGTTGGAGTGGCCGAATGCTATGCCGTATTTGTTCAACGGACTTAGAATTGCTGGTACATATTCGGTCATGGGAGCTATTATTTCTGAGTGGCTTGGCAGTGATAAAGGGCTCGGTAAATATATGATTATTTCCCAGCGTGCGTTTCAAGTGGACAAAGTATTTGTAGCCATTGTCTGGATCATATTGTTTGCGTTGATCATCTATAGTGTCATTCAGCTGCTTGAACGAAAGGTGGTGAAATGGCATCGTGACTAATTTATTGGAGATACATCAAATCTCTCACAACTTTGGCACTCACGATGTTTTAAAGGAGCTGTCATTGAATGTCAGAGAAGGGGAATTTGTGACATTGATTGGACCTTCCGGAAGCGGTAAGTCAACACTTTTTAATATTACCGGAGGGTTATTGAAACCTGGCTCTGGAGAGGTTCTATTAAATGGACAGTCCATCATTGGGCAGACCGGTCATGTTTCCTACATGCCTCAGACACCTTCACTTATGCCGTGGCGTACCGTACTCGAAAATGTAGAATTAGGTCAGGAGGTTCAAGGTCATGTTAACCGTGAACGGACGATGCAGCTGCTTAAACGCTGTGGCTTTGATGACATCAAAGAGGCAATGCCGAGTACATTATCCGGCGGCATGCGTCAGCGTGTCTCTTTTATCCGAGCATTGAATAGTGCGGGAGATTTAATGCTGCTTGATGAGCCGTTCAGTGCACTGGATGAAGTGACACGCATTGATATGCAGCAATGGCTGAAAGAAATATTAGCACTGGAGAAGCGAACAGTGCTGATGATTACCCATAGCATTGAAGAAGCGATTAAGCTGTCCGACAAAATTGCAGTGTTAGAAGGTAAGCCGGCCACGATCAAGCAAATATACGATACGTCTCACATGACGAGTCATGAGGCACTTCGTCAAGAACTGCTGGAATTATTAAGAACATAAAACATAAAACCACTTCTCAAGTGAGAAGTGGTTATTTTTTTCGTCTGTCTGTTAATCCTTTTAGACCACTGATCACTGCAGGTAATATAGAAACTAAAATAATCACTATCAATACAATTTCGAAGTTATCTTTGACGATAGGGATGTTGCCGAAGAAATAACCAAGTCCGAGACAAATCGCGACCCAGAGGACAGCGCCGATGATGTTATAGATAATGAAATAACTGTAATTCATGCGACTGGCACCTGCGACAAAAGGAATAAACGTTCGAATAAATGGCATGAAACGTGCAAAAACAATTGTTTTTCCGCCGTACTGATTAAAAAAATCAGTCGCTTTAGCCAGATGTTCTGTTTTTATCAAACGGCCGAATGTTTGATGATTGGTCACACCGAGACCCGTCACTTTACCAATATGATAGTTCACTGTATCACCGATCACTGCAGCGACCGCACAGACTATAAAGAGCAGCCAGATGTTCAGTGCACCTTGAGGCGCGAGTGCCCCAGCAGCAAAGAGCAGGGAATCTCCCGGCAGAAATGGCATGATGACGAGACCTGTCTCAACAAAAATAATTAAAAACAATATCGCATAAGTGGCCGTTCCGTAATCTTTGACGATATTGATGAGATGTTCATCAATATGAAGAATAAAATCAATTAAAGTAGCAAGAAGGTTCATATAACGGCTCCGTTTCGAATTATTTCAGTCTATCTCATTATAATGATGAGTGATTTCTTAATCAACAGATTTATCATTACCACAGAAGGCAAGATTGTGGCATAATATTTATAAATATATCGGAAAACGAAAGAATGGTGATGGAATGAAAGTAATACTGAAGTTCACAAAACCTTATGTGGGGCTGATCGTATTAGCGTTACTGCTGATGTTTATTGAGCTGGCGGTCGATTTGTACGCACCGGTGTTGATGAGTAACATCATTGATAACGGGATTTTAAAGAATGACACAGCGTATGTCGTCAAATATTTGATGATTATGATCGGTATCAGTTTATTTGCCTTTGTGTCAGGAATTTTTAATTCATTTATCGCGGCACATGTCAGTCAGATGTTCTCATATGATCTGCGGAATGCTATCTTCAGAAGAATTCAGAACTTCTCCATTAAAACTTTGAATCGCTTTAGAACATCAAGTATCATCACACGGATGACAAGCGATGTCATTGCTACTGAAATGGTCTTGTTCATGAGTCTAAGGATTATGTTGAAAGCACCTTTAACTGTTATCGGTAGTATTATCATGAGTTATATTGTTGCACCTGACATTGCGATTTATTTAGTGATCGGTACACCACTGCTTGCATTATTTTTGTTTGTCACTGCACGAGCAGGGATGAAAATTTTTATGCGTATACAGCAGCGTATGGACGGAATGAACCGCTTTATTCAGCAAAATCTGGAAGGTGTCCGTCTCATTAAATCAAGTTTGAACGGACCGTACGAAACTGAAAAATTCGATGACATTGCTACACCTCTAAAAAAAGATACCATCAAAGCGATGCGTCTCATGGAAAGTATTATGCCTGTTTTGTTAATCGTTATGAACTTGTCATTACTGGCAGTTATCTGGTTCGGTGCTGATGCCATTAGTGCAAATGAGATTGAAGTCGGTAATTTAGTTGCAATCATCAACTACGCGCTAAGAATGCAGAGTGGTTTCTCAATGTTTGCGTTTATCATTATCAGCTATTCACGTGCAAAAGCAAGTGCTGACCGGATGGGTGAAATATTGAATACTCCTGCTGATGAAATGTTTGAAGATATCAAAAGCAATGAAGAACAGACAGCAGGAAGTGTGATTTTTGACAATGTTTCCTTCAGATACCCATCTTCCAATGATTACGTCCTGAAGAATATTTCTTTTACGGTGGATGCCGGTGAGAAATTTGTCATTATGGGTCAGACAGGGTCAGGTAAATCAGCATTACTCAGTCTGATTCCAAAAATGTATCAGGCCACGTCAGGCGAAGTCATTGTCGCAGGAAAGAATGTCTCGGATTGGAACATCAATACGTTACGTGATTATATCGGTTACGTGCCTCAGAAGACAGTGTTATTCACAGGAAGTGTCAATGACAACGTGCGCTGGGGGGATAACGATGCATCAACCGAAGAAATCGCCAATGCCGCTCAGCTGGCACAAATTCATGAGTCCATCATGAATTTTGATAAGCAGTACGAAACACGCGTCGGCCAGCAGGGGGTCAATTTATCTGGGGGTCAGAAGCAGCGGCTTGCGATTGCCCGCGCGCTTATTAGAAAGCCGGGTATATTGATACTCGATGACAGTACATCAGCATTAGATATTCATACGGAAAACCAATTGTTCGATGCACTCAAAGAACTTGAGATGACGCGAATTATTGTCACTCAGAAAATACATACCGCTAAGACCGCCGATCAAATACTGCTGCTGGATCACGGTGAAATTCAAGGACTTGGCACGCATGAAGAGCTGCTTCAGCAGTCCAGGCTCTATCAGGAAATTGTAGAAAGTCAGGAGGGGGCGGACCATGATTAAAGATGTTTTCTCACATGAGCGTATACTGACTAAAGCAGATTTAAAACGGAAACCAAAAAAAGAAGTGAAGCGTGCTGAAGACTGGAAGCAGACATTATTAAGATTATGGGAACTGATGGAAGACCGTAAATGGCTGTTAGTGCTCGTTATTTCCTTAGTAATTCTGACGTCGTTACTAGGACTTGTCGGCCCTTTTATTATCGGTCAAATCATCGACCAGAAAATTATTCCTAAAGACTTTGATGGCTTATTGAATCAGCTGTTATTATTAATCACTGTCTATGCTGCGTTATCAGTATTCACTTATATTGCAGCTTATTTTATGGTTGATATCGCTCAAAAAGCCATCTATCGATTAAGAATGAATTTATTCAGCCATATGCAGTCACTCGGCATTCCGTTCTTTGATAAACGTCAGCACGGTGACCTCATGAGTCGGATGACCAATGATATTGAAAATATATCAAAAGTATTGAATTCATCATTTATTCAATTTACATCAAGTATCGTTACTCTTGTCGGGACAGTCATTGTCATGCTGATGCTGAGTCCATTGCTGACCTTATTGACTATGTTGATTATTCCATTGATGTTTATCGCGACGCGCTGGCTGACTAAGCGGACTGGACCTCTCTATAAGAAGCGACAGCATGCTCTTGGTGAAATGAACGCCTATATAGAAGAGATTGTCTCAGGTCAGCAGGTCGTCAAAGTCTTCTCTCAGGAAGAGACAGTGATCAATGGTTTTGAAGAAAAGAATCGAAGTGTCAGAGAAAATAGTTTCTGGTCATTGACTTATTCTGGATCCATTCCTAAAGTGATGAATATGTTGAATAATATTTCATTTGCGATTGTTGCGGGTATCGGTGGATTATTAGCATTGAATGGTTACGGCGTCACTGTCGGCACTATCGTCATATTTGCTGAATATGCAAGACAATTCACAAGACCATTATCTGATCTTGCGAACCAATTCAATGAAGTATTGTCTGCACTGGCAGGGGCAGAACGAGTCTTCTCAATTATTGATGAAGACAGTGAACCCGATATTGATAATGATCACCGTGATATGAAGATTCAAGGGAAGATCAATTTCCGGGATGTGACCTTCAAATATACGGAGGAACAGCAGAAAAATATTATCAATCATGTGACATTTGACGTCCAACCAGGCGAAACAGTGGCACTGGTCGGTGCGACAGGAGCAGGTAAGACAACAATTGTTCAGCTGCTCAATCGCTTTTATGATATTAACGGTGGCGATATATGGATTGACGATGTTTCAGTACGTGATATTCCGCGGAAAACACTGCGTGGTCAAATTGCATACGTCCTGCAGGACCCTTTTTTGTTTGACGGCAGTATAACTGAGAACATTAAATATGGTAAGCTCGATGCGACAGATGACGAAGTGATTCAAGCAGCTAAAGATGCCAATGCTTATGATTTTATAATGCGTCTTGACGATGGATTTGACACGATTATTTCAGGTGAAGATTCAAGTCTATCTCAAGGAGAAAAACAACTGCTTGCGATTGCACGGGCTTTAGTGCTCGATCCTGCTATTTTATTACTTGACGAGGCAACGAGTTCGATTGATACTGTCACTGAAATGAAGTTGCAAGAAGCCATTGACCGTCTGATGGAAGGTCGGACAAGTATCGTCATTGCTCACCGACTGAATACAGTGAAAAAAGCCGATAAAGTCATCGTCCTGCAGCAAGGTGAAATAATTGAGCAAGGTTATCAAGATGAACTGCTTGAGCAGCGAGGCATTTATTATAAAATGGTCAACAGTTCACATGCTGACTTTGATGAACTGCTCGATTAGTCCGAAAACCTTTGATAAATGCTATATTTCATACTATACTATAGAGATGATTAACAAGCGGAATGAGGGTTTACAATGAATGAAGAAAGTAGATTAGACGGGGCAAAAGTCACAGCGCAAAAACAACCGGAAAAAGATTACAGTAAATATTTTGAACATGTCTATCAGCCACCAAACTTAAAAGAAGCAAAAAAGCGTGGTAAGGAAAATATACAGTATCATCATGACTTTACAATAGAAGAAAAGTATCAAGGACTCGGAAGAGGACGTAAATTCTTTATCAGAACATACGGCTGTCAGATGAACGAACACGATACAGAAGTGATGGCTGGGATACTCGAGGCACTTGAATACACGGCGACAAATGATGTCAATGAAGCAGATGTCATTCTCCTCAATACGTGTGCTATCCGTGAAAATGCAGAGAACAAAGTGTTCGGTGAAATCGGGCATTTGAAACATTTGAAGCTTGAAAGACCGGATGTACTCATTGGTGTATGCGGCTGTATGAGTCAGGAAGAATCTGTCGTCAATAAAATAATGAAGTCGTACCAAAATGTCGATATGATCTTCGGTACACATAACATTCACCGACTACCTGCCATTCTTGAAGAAGCCTATATGTCTAAAGCGATGGTTGTCGAAGTATGGTCTAAAGAAGGCGACGTCATCGAAAACCTGCCAAAAGTTCGTCACGGACAAATTAAAGCCTGGGTTAATATTATGTATGGTTGTGACAAATTCTGTACATACTGCATTGTGCCGTTTACCCGCGGAAAAGAACGCAGTAGAATGCCGCAGGAAATTATCAACGAAGTGAGAGATCTGGCACGTCAAGGCTATCAGGAAATTACACTGCTCGGACAGAATGTCAATGCTTACGGCAAAGATATTGAAGGCCTCGATTATGGTCTTGGTGACCTGCTTGCAGACATACAGAAGATCGATATTCCCCGCGTAAGATTTATGACAAGTCACCCGTGGGACTTTGATGCACGATTGATTGAAGTGATTGCCCGCGGGGGCAATATTATGCCGCATATTCATCTGCCGGTACAGTCCGGAAATAATGATGTATTAAAAATTATGGGACGTAAATATACGCGTGAAAGCTATCTTCAACTGGTCGATGATATCCGTCAGGCCATTCCAGATGTCGCACTGACGACTGATATCATTGTCGGATATCCGAACGAAACCGAAGAACAGTTTTTAGATACTATCGATTTGTATGAGCGAGTGGGCTTTGAACATGCTTATACGTATTTGTATTCTCCGCGCGAAGGAACACCAGCGGCCAAAATGCAGGACAATGTACCGATGCGTGATAAGAAAGACCGGCTTCAGCGGTTGAACAAAGTGGTAGAACACCATACTGAGCACAAATTAGCGGGTTATTTAGGCCAGGAAGTTCTTGTACTCTGTGAAGGGCCTTCCAAAAAGAATGAAGAGATTCTTGCAGGCTACACTGACAAGAGTAAGCTGATTAACTTTGCTGGGCCTGCTGAAGCAATCGGCAAAATTGTCAGAGTGCGCGTAACAGAAACAAAACGCTATTCAATGAACGGTGAATTACTTGAAATATTACAACCAATAGAGGTGGCAAATTAATGTATACTAATGATGAAATATTAGCGAAAGCTAAAGAACTTGGCCATATGATGGCAAATACAGAAGCAGTTGAATTCTTCAAGCGAGCAGAAGCACAAATTCATGAAAATCAAACAGTGAGAGAAAAGATGGCATCACTGAAGTCATTACAGAAACAAGCTGTCAACTTTGAAAACTACGGCAAAGAAAAAGCATTAGCTATGGTAGAAACAAAAATCGAGAATGTTGAAAAAGAATTAGACGAAATGCCGCTTGTCGATCAGTTCAAAGATGCACAGGGAGAAGTGAATTCACTGCTGCAAATGGTGTCTCACGCCATCAGTCAGACAGTCACAGATGAAATTGTTATTTCAACTGGTGGAGACTATCTTGCTGGAGAAACAGGAGCACAACGTGCCCATTCAGCTCCAGGTTGCGAAAATTAAATCATTAGCCGGTTCTTAATGAATCGGCTATTTTTTACATCAGGAGGGCATATGGATAGAGTTCATACGAGAAAGATGACACTCACTGCTATTTTGACTGCAATGAATGTTTTACTTAGTCAATTGATTTACATTCCGCTTGGTCCAGTCAAAGCTTTTCCAATACAGCATTTGATTAATGTCATCTGTGCTGTAATTGTGGGGCCTTGGTTTAGTTTTGTTCAAGCTTTAATGAGTTCATTGATTCGCAACATGGCAGGCACAGGTACGCTTTTTGCATTTCCAGGTAGCATAATAGGTGCATTGCTTGCAGGATTATTATATCAACGTTATAAAAAAATTAGCCTTGCAGTAATCGGCGAGGCAGTTGGTACAGGTTTAGTGGGGAGTTTGATGTGTCTACCACTCATATGGATGATGAATCTTGACATTGCTGTGCTTAAAGTTACCATGCCGGCATTTATTGTGAGCAGTGTAACAGGAAGTATCATTGCCGGTGTTCTAATGATAGTCATTTCAAAGCGAGGTATTATTAAGTGATAAAGGATTGAAGTGTATGAAACCAACGCCGATGATGGCTCAATATTTATCAATGAAAGAACAGCATCAGGACAGTATTTTATTTTTCAGACTTGGCGATTTTTATGAGATGTTTTATGATGATGCGGTCACCGCTGCACGCGAACTTGAGATTACATTGACGCGGCGTGACAAGAAAAATCCGATACCGATGTGTGGTGTGCCACATCATTCTGCCAGAGGCTATATTGAACGATTGATCGATAAAGGGTACAAAGTCGCCATCTGTGAGCAGATGGAAAATCCAAAAGAAGTAAAAGGTATGGTGAAACGCGAAGTTGTCCAAATCATTACACCGGGTACTGTCATGGACACATCACTAGATGAAAGCAGCAATAATTATTTAATGGCTGTTCATAAGACCGAGCAGTTCAATCTCGCATACTGTGATATCTCAACAGGTGAACTCAAAGTAACGTTATGTGACGAAGAAACATTCATCAATGAACTGGCATCCATCAAACCTAGTGAAATGATTACTTCAGAAGCATTCAGTCATCAACTGGAAACAAAAATTAAGACCATTGTTCCTGTCTTATCAGTTCATGATATGCCGCATAATGATCTGCCTGAACAGGCGGTGTTGCTGGCCCAGGAGCTGCAGCCGGCAGTGCAGTTGTTATTCAATTATGTGACAGAGACTCAAAAGCGTGATTTATCACATATTGAAACAGCACTTTATTATAATGCTGTGGATTTTATGCGACTTGATTTGTACGCGAAGCGCAATCTGGAATTAACTGAAAGCATCCGTCTGAAAACACGAAAAGGAACGTTATTATCTATATTCAATGAAACAAAAACACCGATGGGCCACCGTCTGTTAAAAGAATGGATAGAACGCCCGCTGATCAACAAGTGGGAGATTGAACAACGGTTGGCTCACGTCGCTTTGTTTAATGACCATTTTATAGAACGGGATGAGCTGCGTCAGGCACTTAATGAAGTGTACGATATTGAGCGGCTTGTCGGTCGTATCAGTTTTGGTAATGCGAACGCAAAAGACTTAGTACAGTTGAAATATTCATTGGAGCAGCTGCCGGTACTTAACCAAATATTGACAAGTATTGATATCATGCCGATACCAGATGAAGAATTGTGTCACCTTGTTGAGTTGCTTGATGGATTGAATGATGAACCGCCGCAATCCATCAAAGAAGGCCATATCTTCAAAACAGGTTTCAACGAAGAACTAGATCAGTACCGTGCCGCGACGAAGGATGGCAAGCTCTGGCTGAACGACCTGCAGCAGCAGGAACGGACAAGAACCGGCATACGGTCACTGAAAGTGGCTTATAACAAAGTATTCGGCTACTACATTGAAATTTCAAAGGCTAATCTTCATCAGTTTGATGCTGAACAGTTTGGTTATACAAGAAAACAGACATTATCTAATGCTGAACGATTTATCACTGAACCATTGAAAGAGAAAGAAGCGCTGATTTTAGGAGCAGAAGAAAAAGCGATCGACCTTGAATATGACTTATTTTTAGCATTACGTGATACGTTGAAATCTTATTTAGCAGTACTTAAGTCTGCAGCAAAGCGGATCGCTGTTTTGGATGTACTGCAGAATTTTAGCCAAGTGGCTCAAAAAAATGATTATGTCCAGCCGATATTCTCAGATGACCGCGTCCTTGACTTAAGCGATGCAAGACATCCTGTCGTTGAACAGGTCATGAACAGAGAAGACTATGTTCCTAATGACTGTGCACTGAATGATGATGCATTTATTTATTTGATTACCGGGCCGAATATGTCAGGGAAGAGTACATATATGCGTCAAGTCGCATTAATCAGTATCATGGCTCAGATGGGATCATTTGTACCTTGCAGTAGAGCAGAACTACCAATATTCGATCAAATCTTTACACGTATCGGAGCAGCGGATGATTTAGTGTCTGGTCAGAGTACGTTTATGGTGGAAATGCTGGAAGCAAAAAATGCACTGAATCACGCGACGAACAACAGCTTGATTATATTTGATGAGATTGGGCGGGGCACTTCAACTTATGACGGATTAAGTCTTGCACAGGCGATGATCGAATACGTCCATGATCACATTCAAGCGAAAACATTGTTTTCAACGCATTACCATGAACTGGTGCAGCTTGATCAGACATTGTCAGGGCTGAATAATATTCATGTAGCAGCAAAAGAATATAACGGTGAACTTATTTTCCTTCACAAAGTGATGAACGGTGCCGTAGAAAACAGCTATGGTATTCATGTCGCTCAACTGGCAGAGCTGCCGGTCACAGTGATTGACCGAGCTCGCGATATTCTTCACGCGTTCGAACAGGCGGAACATCAACCGATTCTGAATGAATCGGTACCAGCTTATGAACAGCCCTCTTTTAATTTGTTTGGTTCGGCTGTTGAAGAACAACTTAAAAAGCTCGATATTGCTCAGATGACACCGATTGAAGCCATCGTTAAATTGCAGGAATTACAGAATCAAGTGAAGTAGGTGAATTAAATGGGTGTAATACAGGAACTTGATATTCAACTGGCTAACAAAATCGCGGCAGGTGAAGTGGTGGAACGGCCGGCATCAGTTGTCAAAGAACTGGTAGAAAATGCAATAGACGCTGACAGCAGTCAGATTACTGTGAAAGTGATAGAAGCAGGACTTCAAAGCATTACGGTGACAGATAACGGCACAGGTATAGCGGAAGATGATCTGCCGCTGGCATTCGGCAGACATGCGACAAGTAAAATCAAGGACCATCATGATTTGTTTCATATTCGAACGCTTGGCTTTCGCGGTGAAGCTCTAGCAAGTATTGCTGCAGTCAGCAAAGTGATACTGAAAACATGTGCAGACGGCGCAGTAGGACATATGCTGACTGTTGAAGGTAGTCAAATGGAGCAATCGTTGACCCGGGCAAGACAAGGTACAGAAATTACGGTCAGCGAACTATTTTATAATACTCCAGCCCGGCTGAAGTATGTCAAAAGCCTTCATACAGAATTAGGGAAAATCATCGATATTATGAACCGCTTTGCCTTGAGCCATCCTCATATTAGATTTTCGCTCTATTCTGATGACAAGATGCTGTTGCAGACCACCGGGAGTGGAAGATTGGCTGAAGTGATGGCATCAGTGTACGGTATGAAAATCGCAAAGGATCTCGTTCAAATAGCAGGTCAAACCGGCGATTATGAAGTGACAGGTCTCGTCGCAAAACCAGAACATACAAGAGCCAATCGTCATTACATGTCACTTTTTATCAACGGGCGCTATATCCGTAATTTCATGCTGACAAAAGCGGTGATGGCTGCTTATCATACGCTGCTTCCTATCGGGCGCTATCCAATAGCGGCCATCCATATGACCATGGATCCTGCACTAGTTGACGTCAATGTACATCCGACGAAGCAGGAAGTCAGATTATCCAAAGAGGCTGACTTAATGGCATTGATTGAACAGTTGATTAAGCAGGCCCTGCTAGGAGAGTCGTTAATTCCGAAGATTGAAACGAAGAAAAGTAAAGTACTTGAAACATTCGAACAGCAGAAATTTAATTATGACCAGCAGCAGTTAACTTCCGCGATCGATGACCACTCGGTGCCAGACAGAGTAAGCGACGGACAAAAAGACATCCCTCCTGTTATAAGGGAAGTACCACTGGATGAGCTGTTACAGGATACTGCTCATTATTCAGCGCAATCTGATTCATTAACGACAGAGAGTAGAGTTGAGACAGAGACCATTGAACGTCTGCCCTATATGGAAGTAGTCGGACAAGTACACGGTACTTATATTGTGGCTCAAAATGAAGAAGGCATGTTTATGATTGATCAGCATGCGGCTCAGGAACGCATTAAATATGAATTTTTCAAGAAGCGGATTGGAAACGTCTCACATGATAATCAGCCCTTATTGTTTCCATTGACTTTGAGCTTCACTAATGATGAAGTGCTGCGCATTAATCGTCATCTCGATGAACTGAATGCAGTCGGTCTCACGTTGGAAAACTTTGGAGGCAATGATTATATCGTTCAGGAAGTTCCTACATGGTTTCCAAAAGATGCAGAAGAAACAATTAAAGATATTATTAATTACTGTTTGACCCATCAATCCATTGATTTGAATAAATTCAGAGAAGAAACAGCGATCATGATGAGCTGCAAAAAGTCTATTAAAGCCAATCATTATTTAAGACATGAAGATATGACACGACTTATTAAAGAATTAAGTCAGACGTCTGAACCTTATACATGTCCACATGGCAGACCGATTACCATTCAACTGACCAGCTATGATCTAGAAAAACTATTTAAGCGGGTGATGTAATGATTTTACCGGCCATACGCGAATTCAAAGATATTGAACGTTTTAATAAACTCGATTATTCGACATGTGTAGTGCTTGATACACATATCGGACACTTGACGAATATCCTTGATTTATTAAAGGCATCGGGGAAAAAAGCTTATATTCATATTGATCTGATTAAAGGATTATCAGGTGATGAAGCAGCAGTAGAATTCATCGTTCAGAAGTACAAACCAGAAGGCATCGTCTCCACTAAGCCGAAACTGATAAAAAGAGGCAGCCAGCTAGGAGTCAAGACCATTCTACGTGTCTTTATATTAGATACAATGGCACTTAAACGCAGCTTCACTTTAATTCAGCAGGCAGATCCCGACTATGTTGAAGTTCTGCCAGGTATTGCCTCAAAAGTCATCAATGAAGTGAAAGCCAACTCTCATAAGCCGATTATTGCTGGCGGATTGATTGAAACCGTAGCAGAAGTAGAGGCAGCGATAGCGCACGGAGCTGAGCTTATTACGACAAGTAATAAGGATTTATGGAAACATTACGAGCAATCCAAAAAATTTATTTGACAGCGTTTACATTAACGGTTAACATATTATTAAGTTAATAAATCGGACGAGATTTGAGACCATTATTTTTGATCATGTGATTATTAATAATGGTTTTTCCTGTTTATTGGCACAATTTTAAAGAGGAGTGGATTATGTGAGTGAGTTTTTAGCTGAGTTAATCGGTACAGCCATTCTTATTTTGTTTGGTGGCGGCGTTGTAGCAAACGTCAGTTTAAAAGGGGCTCTAGGTAAAGGCAGTGACTGGATCGTTGTAGCTGTTGGCTGGGGGCTGGCAGTAGTAATGGGTGTCTACGCAGTAGGCCAGATTACAGGAGCGCATTTAAATCCAGCGGTGACTATTGGACTTGCTGTCGATGGTTCATTTGACTGGGCGAAAGTACCAATGTATATCCTTGCACAAATGATTGGTGCAATAGTTGGTGCTGTTTTAGTATGGATTCATTACATGCCGCATTTTGCTGATGAAGAAGATCAAGGAGCTAAGTTAGGCGTATTTGCAACTGGTCCTGTCTATCCAAACTTTGTGGCTAACTTTATCTCTGAGATTATTGGTACAATGATTTTAGTGATGGGGTTATTATTTATTGGTGCCAACAAATTTACTGATGGACTGAATCCTATCATTGTTGGTGCATTGATTATTGCGATTGGTTTAAGTTTAGGTGGTACAACAGGTTATGCGATTAATCCGGCACGTGACCTTGGTCCACGTATTGCGCATGCGTTCCTGCCGATTCCAAATAAAGGTGGTTCAAACTGGAAATATGCGATCGTCCCTGTTTTAGGACCGATTGCCGGCGGTATGCTTGGTGCGACGCTATACCATCTATTTTTCAAAGGCCAAATCAATATGATCGGCTGGGTTTCATTATTAGTCGTCGTTCTGACGTTAGTACTAGGCGTCGTTATGAACAAATCAGTTCTTAAAGGTGAAGAAGCTAAATTAATGTAGGAAAGAGGAGATATTTAATGGAGAAATATATTTTATCGATTGACCAGGGGACAACAAGTACACGTGCGATGATTTTTGACAAAGATGGACAAGTAGTCGGCGTGTCACAACGTGAATTTAAACAGTACTTTCCTCAATCCGGCTGGGTTGAGCATGATGCGAATGAAATCTGGTCTACTACACTCGCTGTAATGGCTTCAGTGTTGACTGAAGCTAATATCAGTGCCAGCCGAATTGCAAGTATCGGAATTACCAATCAGCGTGAAACTGCTGTCGTCTGGGATAAAACAACAGATCGTCCAGTGTATAACGCGATTGTCTGGCAGTCCCGTCAAACTCAAGGAATTTGTAACGACTTAAAAGAACAAGGTCTTGAACAAGAATTCCGTGATAAAACAGGATTATTACTCGACCCTTATTTCTCAGGTACTAAAGTCAAATGGATTTTAGACAATGTAGAAGGAGCGAGAGAAAAAGCTGAAAACGGAGATTTATTATTCGGTACGATTGACTCCTGGTTAGTATGGAAATTAACAGGTGGTTCAGTGCACGTTACTGACTATACGAATGCGAGCCGTACATTGATGTATAATATTTATGACCTTAAATGGGACGAACAGCTGCTTGACTATTTAACTGTTCCAGCGACAATGCTGCCTGAAGTCAAACCGTCAAGTGAAGTATATGGCACGACTGTGAAGCATCATTTCTTCGGTCAGGAAGTTCCTGTTGCCGGTATTGCTGGTGATCAGCAGGCAGCATTATTCGGTCAGGCATGTTTTGAGGAAGGCCAAGCTAAGAATACTTATGGTACAGGCTGCTTTATGCTGATGCATACAGGTGAACAAGCGGTTAAATCTGAAAGTGGTCTATTGACGACTCTTGCGTGTGGGATTGACGGCAAAGTATTCTATGCTCTAGAAGGCTCAATCTTTGTCGCAGGTAGTGCGATTCAATGGCTGCGTGACGGTATGAGAATGTTCAATGATTCTGCTAAATCTGAAGAATATGCTTCACGCGTCGATTCAACAGAGGGTGTCTATGTCGTACCAGCGTTCGTTGGTCTTGGAACGCCTTACTGGGATTCAGAAGCTCGTGGTGCAGTATTCGGCTTAACTCGTGGTACTGAAAAAGAACATTTTATTCGTGCGACTCTTGAATCACTTGCTTATCAGACAAGAGATGTACTGGATGCGATGGAAAAAGATTCAGGTATTCAGCTGCAGAACTTAAGAGTGGACGGCGGAGCTGTTAAAAACAACTTCTTAATGCAGTTCCAATCTGATATTCTAAATGTGCCGGTTGAACGTCCAGTGGTCAATGAAACAACTGCTCTTGGGGCGGCTTACCTTGCAGGTCTTGCTGTAGGATTCTGGGAATCAAAAGACGAAATCGAGAACCGCTGGAGACTTGAACAGGAATTTACACCGAATATGTCTGAAGAAGATCGTGATGGTTTATATGCAGGATGGCAGCAGGCTGTCCAAGCGACTCAAGTATTTAAACCGAATCAGGCAAAATAATAGAATGTACCATGTCATTATGATACAGTATAGATAAGTTAATAATAAGCAGAGAATCGAGACTTTGAATACATTTATGTAGGAGGAGTCTCAATTTTTTTAGGAGGAATCGTTCATGTTGTTTTCTAGTTTAAATCGTCAACAGATTATTTCAAAAATGAACCGTACAGAATATGATTTAGTAGTTATCGGCGGTGGAATCACTGGTGCTGGTATTGCATTGGATGCTGCCCAGCGCGGTATGAAAGTGGCGTTAGTAGAAATGCAGGATTTCGCATCAGGAACAAGCTCACGCTCTACGAAACTGGTACACGGCGGATTACGGTATTTAAAACAGCTTCAAGTAGGGGTGGTTGCAGAAACTGGTAAAGAACGTGCCATTGTCTATGAAAACGGCCCCCACGTGACGACACCTGAATTTATGCTGCTGCCTATGCATAAAGGCGGTACTTTTGGTCCTTTCACAACATCTATTGCCTTGAAAGTTTACGATTTTTTAGCAGGAGTCAAAAAAGAAGAAACAAGAAAAATGTTATCTGTCGATGAAACGATTAACCGTGAACCACTTGTTAAACAAAGCGGACTACGCGGCGGCGGTTATTATGTTGAATATCGCACAGATGATGCACGTATGACTATTGAAGTCATGAAACGTGCTGCAGAGTTCGGTGCAGATATTATCAACTATACAAAAGCATCAGGATTTGTCTATGATACTAACGAACAAGTCATCGGTATTAATGCTGACGACTTAATTGATGGCAACAAATTCGAAGTTTTAGCTAAAAAAGTGGTCAATGCTTCTGGACCATGGGTAGATGAAGTCCGCGGTGGTGACTACTCTAAAAACAATAAGCAACTGCGTTTGACTAAAGGGATTCACTTAGTATTCGACAACAGTGTATTCCCGTTGAAACAAGCAGTATACTTCGATACAGAACAAGACAAACGAATGATCTTTGCGATACCACGTGACGGTAAAACTTATGTCGGTACGACTGATACGTTCTACAATAATGAAAAATCATCACCGAAAGTCACACAGGAAGATAGAGATTACATTATCGATGCAATCAACTACATGTTCCCGACAGTCGATGTCACAGACAAAGATATCGAATCAACATGGGCAGGGGTACGTCCATTAATTCTTGAAGAAGGTAAAGATCCTTCTGAAATTTCTCGTAAAGATGAAATCTGGGAAAGCGACTCAGGCTTGTTGACTATTGCCGGTGGTAAATTGACTGGATATCGTCATATGGCTGAAGGGATTGTTGATTTAGTAGCTAAACGCCTTAAAGAGCAGTACGGCCTGAAATTCCCTGCATCAAAAACAAAATCAACGCCAATTTCTGGTGGAGATGTCGGTGGCTCTAAAGGCTTTGAAGCATACAAAGCAGATATGATGAACAATAACCCGGCTATCGGTCTGTCAGTCGATGAACAGCTTGCGATTATTAACCGCTACGGCTCCAATGCACCACAGGTGTTAAGCATTGCCCATGCAAGTTTAGATGAAGAAATTAAAGGTCTTCCTCTGGCGTTATACAGCGAACTCGTCTACAGCATTCAAAACGAAATGGTTTACAAACCTTCCGACTTCTTCGTCCGTAGAACCGGTGCATTGTACTTTGATATCGCAACGGTATATAACTATAAAGAGGCTGTAATTGATGCGATGGCTAAACTACTCAATTATTCTGATGCTGAGAAAGAACAATATACACATGAACTCGATCAACTGATCAAAGAAGCAGTTGAACCATCTGTTCAAGTATCAGTTGAAAATTAATAATAACAGCGTCTCAAACTTCCATTGATTTGGATGTTTGAGGTGTTTTTTTGTAGTATAATCGAGTAAAGGATGGGGATCAGCATGAAAGAACTGACAATGACATTACACGACAATCACCAAGTAGAAGTAGCCGTCTTTGAACCAGAAAATCCGATCGGTACGGTTCAAGTGCTGCATGGTATGGCAGAGCATATGGGACGTTATTACAAAATCGGGGAATATTTTGAATCACTCGGCTATAAAGTGGTCATGAATAATCATATGGGGCATGGTAAATCTGGATCAGATGATGATAGAGGGCATTTCGATCAGATTGAGACATTGGCACGTCAAGCTGAAGAAGTTCTAGAGTCATTTGTCATAAAAGATAAACCCGTGATTCTCATCGGCCACTCAATGGGCTCTATAATAGCAAGACAATACGTCATTATGTTCCCGGATCGATTCGACGCGTTAATCTTAAGCGGTACAAGTTTCTA
>CAACXC010000069.1_pt1 | contig 35713 bp, 34 predicted proteins | sample 2275831 | NCBI WGS metagenome assembly CAACXC01 (sample SAMEA5312476, study PRJEB27640) | indoor metagenome | biome: indoor environment; feature: uncontrolled; material: tiles wood | place: Germany | collected 2014-07-07
ATTGTCTCCCAGACTGATAATTATGCAGGTAAAGTATTCAATGAAGGAGATCTCATCACAAAAGTTGATGGTCAAGAGATTGCAACAGACAGTGAACTGAAATCCTATATTTATCAGAATAAAAAATCAGGTGACACGGTGACATTTACTATCGTCAGAGAAGGCAAAACGCAGAACGTAGAGTTGACACTGCGCAGCACAGCCGATCAATCCAATTAACGATTCATTGATGAATTTAAAAAAAGGAAATCCAGATGAAAAAATCATCTGGATTTCCTTTTTGTTGATTAAAATCCTCGTCCTGCGCCGCCGCCGCCAAAGCCGCCGCCGCCAAAACCTCCACCAAGACCGCCGCCGCTGAAACCACCGGATGAGAAACCACCAGATGAAAAGCCGCCGCCTGTCGGGAAGAAGATCACTGGTCCGACACCTCTTCTTCTGCCGCCGCGTCCACCGCCGCCGCCACCTCTAAAGAAGATAGAGAAGATCAAGTAGAGAAAGAACAACGTGATCAATATTTGAAATACACTGAATGAGCCGCCGGAAGATTGCGCAGGCATCGGCTCATCGCGGGTGAATTGACTTCCGTCATAACCGTATGAATCAGCGACTTCCTGCCATATTGCCTTATAGAGTTTAGTCATGGCCTGTCCATACAGCTCTTTTGATTCAGCACTGTCACCGTTCGGATCAGCTGTTACTGCCCGCTGCAGGTCCGGCATGGCGTACTGGTCAATCAACGCGCCGACTTTGGCGTCATTCAACACACCTTCTAAGCCGTATCCTACTTGGACTTCAACCCCGCGGTTTCTGAATTCATTACCGTTATCTAAGTTCAACAGAATGACAATGCCGTTATCCTTATCAGCCTGTCCGACACCATATTCGCGACCCGCACGAAGTGCATAGTCTGCACGATTTTCCTGTCCGATGGAAGACATGGTCATCAATAATATTTCTGCAGTCGTCCCTTGTTCCAGCCGATTACCCAGCTCATTAATCTCATCCACTTCACTCGCTGATAATAATGACGCATTATCCTGAGTGTAGACAGGCTGTTTGAGCTTTGGTAGAGGTTCAGCTGCACTCGCCCCGTTCAGCGGTAACAAAGCACTGACTAAAATCGCGAAAATAACCGCGATTTTTTTCATTAATTGCTATCCTCATCAGAATTAAAATCAACTTCTGGTGCATTCTGTGCAGCACTATCTGCTTTGAAATAATCTTTTTCGTCAAATCCTGTAATACCCGCTACGATGCTTCCCGGGAAACGTTTGACCACTTTGTTGTATTCAGTGACTACGTCGTTATAGTCACGGCGTGAGACTGCAATGCGATTCTCTGTACCTGCGAGTTCATCACGTAAACCTGTAAACTGAGCGTCTGCTTTTAGTTCTGGATAAGCTTCGCTGATAGCAATCAATCGTCCTAATGCAGAAGTCATCTCTGCATTGGCTTCAGATTTCTCTTCGATTGAACCGCTTCGTGTAGCACCTGCCAGTTTAGAACGTGCATCTGCCACTGATTTAAAGACATCTTCTTCGTGTTTTGCATAGCCTTTTACTGTTTCAACAAGGTTAGGGATTAAATCAAGACGTCGTTGTAGATTAGTATCGATATTGGCTTCAGCCTTTTCAACATCCTGTTCAAGATCAACCAGTTTGTTGTAAGGTCCTATCAGCATACTTCCTAATAAAAGTAATACTGCTGCAATAGCAATAATAGGGATTAAAAGTTTTTTCATTGAGTGAGCTCCTTTAAATGATTTAGTTTAGCTTAATTACATCTACCCAAAAAAGACTGGTGTTAACCAGTCTTAACTATAGTTGACCATAAAATATTTCTTCTTGCCTCGACGGACAATTGTGAATTCATTGTCAATTTTGTCCTGCTCAGTGATGTCATAACTGACATCAGTCTGCTTGATGCCGTTAATGGAGATAGCCCCATTCGTGATGTCTTCACGTGACTGACGTTTACTTGGTGAGATTCCTGCTTCAACGAGAAAGTCAACAAGGTTTGTTGACTCTGTTACCGTCGATTGCGGGACATCCTTGAATCCTTCGCGTATTTCTGCTGCAGAAAGTGCTGCCAAATCACCTTTGAACAATGCCTCTGTGATTCGAACTGCATCATTTAACGCATCTTCATCATGGACTAACTTCGTCACTTCTTCAGCTAATTTCTTTTGAGCGAGACGCAGATGTGGTTCTTCTTCCACTGATTTCTCAAGAGCATCAATTTCTTCATGAGATAAGAAGGTGAAGTATTTCAAGTATTTGATGACATCTGCATCAGGTGTATTGATCCAGAACTGGTAGAATTCATAAGGTGATGTCTTCGTTCTATCCAACCATACTGCCCCGCTTTCGGATTTACCGAACTTCTTGCCGTCTGACTTCGTAACCAGCGGAATGGTCATCCCGTACGCTTCCACTTCACCGTACATTCTACGCATCAATTCTATACCTGACGTAATATTGCCCCACTGATCTGAACCGCCGATCTGCAGTTTCACGTCATGCTTCTGATTCAAATGACCGAAGTCAATCGCCTGAAGAATCGTATATGTGAATTCAGTATATGAAATCCCTCCTTCAAGACGCGATTGAATGCTGTCTTTCGCCAGCATGTAATTGACTCCGACATGCTTACCGTAGTCACGTAAAAACGTCAGCAGGTCAATCTGTCCAAGCCAGTCTTTGTTATTGACCCGCAGTGCACCATTTTCACCGTTGAAATCAAACAGCTGTTCCATCTGCTGATTAATACCATCAACATTACGCTGCACCATTTCCGGCGTCTGTAAGACACGTTCATCCGTACGTCCTGACGGATCACCGATCATTCCCGTCCCACCACCGATGAGCACCACTGGTCGATGGCCGTGCTGCTGGAATCTTTTCAATGTCAGAAATGGCAGTAAATGACCGATATGCAGACTATCAGCTGTCGGGTCAGCCCCGCAGTATAGACTGACTGATTCCTTGTTCAATAATGCTTCAATCGCTTCTGGATGTGTCTCCTGATAAATTAATCCTCTCCACCGTAAATCTTCTAATAATGCGTTCATATCATATCCTCCTTAATGATTACTAATGAAAAAAGCACCCCTACGTCGAAACGTAAGGGTGCTTGAATGCACGGTACCACCATACTTATGATTACTCATCACTTGTCCGATGAAACGGTCATCGTCCGTCAGACAGGGTAACCAGGTGTATTCATAAATGGGATTTCATCAGTTTGCAGCACCACTGACTCTCTTTAGAAAATCTTCATTTATTACTTGTCCTTTAATCTGAACACTATATAATTATGATAATAGTTTAATCTTTCATTTCCACTACGTCAAGTGCGTTGGTATGATATACTACAAATAATGTGGGAGGTTAGTAATGGCAAACAACAAACAACATTCTTCCAAAGAGAAGAATACATTCACCAGTACTAAAAACAGGCTGAAGTCTATCAAATGGACGCCTTTTGTTATCTTTAATACGGTTTATCAGACATTCTCTAATGTATTGTTCTTCTTTTTAATTCTGTCCATCCTCTTTGTATCGCTGCTTGCAGGATTCGGTTCAGGTTACTTTGCGGCACTCGTCAAAGATCAGCCGGTCCAAAGCGATGCCGCTCTTAAGAAGTCGCTTAACCAGATGACAGAGAGCACAACGGTCTATTTCGGCAGCGGCCAGTCCCTCGGCAACTTAAATGCCGATATTCAAAGACAGCTCATCGAATACAAAGACATTAATCCTCATATCGTCGATGCACTTGTAGCGACCGAAGATGAGTACTTCTATGAACATAATGGGATTGTTCCAAAAGCATTTATTCGAGCATCTGCTCAGGAATTCCTAGGGGGCAGTACCACTTCAGGTGGGAGTACGTTGACTCAGCAGTTGATCAAAAATCAGCTGCTGTCCAATGAAACATCATTTGAACGAAAAGCGAAAGAGATGCTGCTGTCATTCCGTGTAGAAAAATCATTATCTAAAGATGAGATTATGTCAGCCTACTTAAATGTCGTCAGTTTCGGCCGTAACGCTAACGGTCAGAATGTCGCTGGAATAGAAGCTGCATCACGTGGTGTATTTGGTAAACATGCCAAAGATCTAAATATCGCACAAAGTGCATTTCTTGCAGGTCTGCCACAGAATCCATACACTTACACGCCATTCTTGAATAACGGCCAGTTGAAAAGCGATGAAGCACTCAGCTCCGGCATGAACCGTCAGCAGTACGTTCTTAAACGAATGCTGCAGGAAGATAAAATCACTAAAAAAGAATACGATAAAGCAAAAGCATTCAATCTGAAAAAATCATTCAAAGATAACGTGGCTACACCTAATGATAAATATCCTTTCTTGATTGAAGAAGTCGAACGACGTGCCATTGATATTATGAAATACGTACTCGCTGAACAAGATGGTATCTCGAAACAGGAAATCAATGAAACACCTGTCCTTGATGACAAATATTCAGAGCAGGCTGATTATGCACTGAGAAATCAAGGTTACACAGTTGAAACAACTATAGACAAAAAAATCTATGACATTATGGATGAACTAAAAAGCAATCCTGCTTACTACTCAGTAGACAGACAAGCTGAAGTGAACGGTAAGACGCGTACATTGCAGCACGAAGTCGGTGTCATGCTGAAAGAAAATAAAACGGGTAAAATTCTAGCATTTGTCGGTGGACGTAACCATGATAAATCACAGAATAACCATGCGACACAGACTAAACGTTCACCAGGTTCAACGATGAAACCATTACTGACTTATGCACCAGCGATTGAATACGGTATGATTACACCGGAAACTGTACTGCTGGACAAGAAGTTTGATGTCAACGGCTATTCTCCTGAGAACTATGCAAGAGAAGAATATAATCAAGTAACAGCAAGAATTGCCCTTGAAAACTCATTCAACTTAAGTACATTAAGACTGTACTCCGGTATTCAAGACAAAAAACCATGGGATTTCCTGGATAAAATGCATATCAATATACCGGATTCCGAAAAACCAAATCTATCATTACCACTCGGCGCAACGGATATCACGCTTGAAGATAATGTCGATGGTTTCTCAACATTCGCCAATAAAGGAAATTACCAGGAAAGTTACTTGATAGAGAACATCCGTTCAAGAGACGGTAAAGTTCTGTATCAGCACAAAGCAAGACCAGAACGTGTCTTCAGTGAAGGTACAGCGTATATGATCACGGATATGCTGCGCGGTGTTCTTGAGACAGGAAGTGCGTATCAATTGAAAGGCACATTCCAGTATGATCAGGACTGGGCAGGCAAAACAGGTACTGCGCAGGATGCGACAGACAGCTTGTTCCTGAGCTATAACCCGGACGTCACTATGGGTATCTGGATGGGCTATGATAAACCGACGACATTCGATGAAGAAAATCACTACCAGCTGACATTATGGCGTGATATCGTCAACGCTGCAACTGCTGCTGAACCAAAACAGATGGGTGTTGGCAAACGGTTTGAACAGCCTGACTCTGTGATCAATCAAGAAATTTGTCAGTTTACCAATAGTCCAAAAGGGTCATGTGCACCAGGCGAACCCGTGAAGTTAAGTCTTGTATCCAATAAGACAGATGACAGTAAAAAAGATCTGAAATCACAACCCGTATTAGAGCGATTAGGAATCAGGCTGGACGACAAGACGAGTGAAAAAGTATCAACGAAACGACCAGTAGCTGATACGTTCTCTGAACTTGCAGGCGTCAAAACATCTGGCAAAGATGATGATTCCGAAAAAAAAGAAACGCCGGCTACTATTACTAATCCGAATCAATAATAGATCTGTTATTTTCATTAAGCAGCAAAAGGTCCTCATTAAATGATAATGAGGACCTTTTGCTGTGTCTTGTTAGAATAACCCTACTGCATGGCCATTGTCGTCGATATCCATGTTCAATGCTGCCGGCTGTTTCGGTAAGCCCGGCATCGTCATAATATCTCCTGTCAATGCAACAATGAAGCCGGCACCTGTTTTCGGAATCAACTCACGAATTGTGATCTCAAATCCGGTAGGACGGCCTAACTTCTTCGGATCATCCGTAAATGAATATTGTGTTTTGGCCATACATACAGGGTAATCACCCCAGCCGTTAGCGTTAATAGTTTTCAGCTGCTTTTTCGCACTATCTGAGAAGACAACATCATCTCCTCCGTAAATCTTTTGAACGACTGTACGAATTTTTTCTTCTACTGGCAGTTCGAGTTCATATAACGGCTTGAAGTCCTGCTTCTCAGCCAGCACTTCTTTTACGAGGCGCGCAAGCTCAACTCCGCCTGCACCCCCTTTTTCCCATACTTCTGTCAGTGCCACTTTAATGTTGCGGTCAGCACACCAGTCTTTGACGGCTTTGATTTCTTCGTCGGTATCCGTGACGAAGGCATTCAGCGCAACAATCGGTTCTACACCGAACTGCTTTAAGTTTTGAATATGCTTCTCGAGATTGACGATGCCGCGTTTGACTGCTTCCACATTCTCTTCTTTTAAGTGCTCTTTCAATACACCACCGTGCATCTTCATGGCACGAATAGTTGCGACTACAACGATAGCTGATGGTTCCAGTCCTGCACGACGAGCTTTGATATCCATGAATTTCTCTGCTCCCAGATCAGAACCAAAGCCGCTTTCAGTCACTACGACATCTGCAAGTCGTCGCGCCGTATTAGTCGCGATGATGGAATTACAGCCGTGTGCGATATTGGCGAACGGGCCGCCATGAATCAATGCCGGTGTTCCTTCAATCGTCTGCACAAGATTTGGTTTGATGGCGTCCTTTAAAATAAGTGTAAGTGCGCCTTCTACACCTAAGTCTTTGACAGTGACAGGTGTTCTGTCATAAGTATAGCCGATTGTGATTTTAGCTAGATTAACCTTCAAGTCATGAATATCGCGTGACAGACAGAACACAGCCATAATTTCACTGGCGACTGTAATATCAAATCCATCTTCTCTCGGTATGCCTTTGAATGGGCCGCCAAGGCCGACAATTACTTCACGCAGCGAACGGTCATTCATATCAATGACGCGCTTCCACGTGATGCGTCGCGGATCAATATTCAGTTGATTTCCTTGATAGATATGATTATCGATAAATGCAGCTAATGCATTGTTCGCCGTCGTAATCGCATGAAGGTCACCATTAAAATGAAGATTGATCTCTTCCATCGGCAGGACTTGTGCGTAACCTCCACCCGTCGCGCCGCCTTTCATACCAAAAACCGGTCCTAGTGAAGGTTCGCGTAAAGCGACCATCACATCATCACCCAGCTGTCTGAAGCCATCACTCAAGCCGACTGTTACAGTAGATTTTCCTTCACCTGCCGGGGTTGGACTCATCGCTGTAACGAGAACGACCTTCCCTTTCGGCTGTGAGATGATTTTTGAAGTGTCTATTTTGGCTTTGTAGAAACCATAGGGTTCAACGGCTTCAAAAGGAATGCCGGCCTCTTCAGCAATGGAACTGATCGGACGGATTGTGGAACGTTTTGCAATTTCAAGATCAGATAAATATTCAGTCATTGTCATTCTCCTTTGTATGTGAATGTTCAACTTCATAAAGGAATTGAAACACCTTGAATCTGCATCATCAGTCTTCCATCGTACTTAAGTCGCCTGTCGGCAGATCAAGCTCCCAGGCTTTAAGGACGCGTCTCATAATTTTACCGGAACGTGTTTTAGGGAGCTTATCCTTAAATTCTATTTCTCTAGGTGCGGCATGTGCTGCCAGACCATTTTTGACAAAGACACGAATTTCTTCCTTCAATTCATCAGTCGGTTCATAGCCCTCTCTCAGCGCAATGAATGCCTTAATGATCTCACCGCGGATAGGATCCGGCTTTCCGATGACACCCGCTTCAGCGACGGCTGGATGTTCAACCAGCTTAGATTCCACTTCAAAAGGACCGACACGCTCACCCGCAGTCATGATAACATCATCCACACGACCCTGGAACCAGAAGTATCCCTCTTCATCCATGTAGGCTGAGTCACCGGAAATATACCAGCCGCCCGGTAAGAAGTAGGATTCATATTTCGGACGGTTATTCCATATCTCTCTCATCATGGACGGCCATCCTTGTTTCAGTGCCAAGTTACCCATACGGTTAGGTGGCAGGACATTCCCGTCATTGTCAACGATAGCCGCTTCCACACCAGGAAGTGGTTTCCCCATCGAACCTGATTTGATATCCATACTAGGATAGTTGACAATCATATGTGCACCAGTTTCAGTCATCCACCACGTATCATGAATGCGTTTGCCGAATACTTTGTAACCCCATTTGATGACTTCCGGATTCAGTGGTTCTCCGACAGACAGCACATGTCTTAAACTGGATAAGTCGAAGTTCTTAATCATTTCATCGCCCGCACCCATCAACATACGGAATGCAGTCGGTGCAGAATACCAGACAGTCACTTTGAATTCTTCAATCGTACCGTACCAGCCTTCCGGAGAAAACCTTCCGCCGGCGATGACGTTCGTCGCCCCGTTCAACCACGGTGCAAATATTCCGTAACTTGTTCCTGTCACCCAGCCCGGGTCAGCGGTACACCAGTATATGTCATCTTCTTTTAAGTCCAGCACATAATGGCCGGACATGTAATGCTGAACCATCGCGTACTGAACATGCAGCACCCCTTTTGGCTGTCCAGTTGAACCCGATGTATAGTGAAGAATAAGGCCGTCTTCAAGATCGAGCCATTCTGTTTCAAATGATTCTGAAGCCGTTTCAAATGCTTTATTGAAATCTATATGTTCGTCTGCGACTTGATCATCCACGATAACGATATGTTTTAAGTTCGGCAGCTCGTCCACTGGAATACGACCGACCAGGCTGTTCGTCGTCACGATGACAGATGCTTCGCTGTTTTCCAGTCGATCTTTAACTGCTTTCTCCATAAATGCCTCAAATAACGGTCCGACAATCGCTCCAATTTTCAAAGCCCCGAGGAGTACGAAATATAGTTCCGGTGAACGCGGCATAAAGATGAACAGTCGATCGCCTTTAGCGACATTAGTCGTACTTTTCAAGACATTCGCTGCTTTGTCTGATTTCTTCTTCATTTCACTGAAAGTATATGATTCATTGCGCTCAGCATCTTTATAATATAAAGCGATTTTGTCGCCTCTGCCATTTTCAACATGGCGGTCGATACATTCATAAGCCATATTGACTTTACCAGTTTCATGCCAGGAGAATGCCTTCTCTACTTCTTTCCAGTCAAAATTACGATAGCTTTCATCGTAATTTTTTAAATTATACGTTCCCGATTCCACTTGATAGATTTCTGTCTTCATGATGACATCCCCTTTGTATACGTTTTCAATGCTACAATGTTATTATATAATAAATTAAACAAACTTTTCAAAAAAATTAGAAATTTCAAAGGAGATCGGCATGGAACACACGAAAACCTACTACCGACATGATCACCATATTAACGGCAGGCATGTTATCATCGAAGGTCCTGTATCAGGCAGCACACTGAGCCAGTATACTTTTGATGAAGGTCTTGTCGCTTTCAGACGACCGCCGGAGCAGTTCGAAGCACTGAAAGAAATAGCGGATCTGCCGGAAGGAAGGATCATTATATGCCGTGATGGCAATCATATCATTGCTTATACGACTTATCTGTATCCTGATCCGATGGAGCGCTGGAGCGAAGGTAATCTACCTTTCCTGCTTGAACTTGGCGCGATTGAAGTATCGCTCAACTATCGTAACCTCGGGCTCGGCAAAGAAATGCTCAAGCTGTCGATGCTTGATGACCAGATGGAAGATTATATTATCATCACTACAGAATATTACTGGCACTGGGATTTAAAAAACTCTAAGCTTAATGTATTTGATTACAAGAAGATCATGCAGAAGATGATGGCAGCTGGTGGTCTTGAAGTGTTCTCTACGAACGATCCAGAGATTACCAGTCACCCGGCAAACTGTCTGATGGCAAGAATCGGCAGCAGAATTACCAATGAGCAGATCGATCAGTTTGATAAAATCAGGTTTATGAACCGATTCTTTATATAGGAGTGATATGTATGTTAGTTGAAAGAATGATGACCAGTCCATGTTTCACAGTTAATGAAGTGGAAACGATTGAACATGCTCTGGAGATGATGGCACGACATGATATCAGACATCTGCCAGTCGTCGATTCAAATATGAAAGTGCTTGGTATCGTCTCTGACCGCGATATCAATCTCGCCCTGCCTTCTATATTAGGAATTGAAGATTCAGCGGCTCATTTAGCGATGCCCATCACACGAATTATGCACAAAAATGTGGTGACGTGTCATCCTCTAGATTTCGTAGAAGATATCGCAGTCGACTTCTATGAACAGAAGATCGGCTGTGTACCTGTCGTTCAGAATAACCAGTGTATCGGTATCGTCACACAAAAAGATATGCTGAATACGTTCCTCGAACTCACCGGTGTTACGACGCCGGGATCTGCTGTCGAAGTCGCAGTTCCTGACCGCGCAGGTATTATGCATGACGTCACTAAGATCTTCAATATTAACAAAGTCAGCATTGAAAGTATATTAGTCTACCGGGACCGGACGCCCGGCTATAAGCTTGTATTAATCAGAATGCAGTCTATGAATCCAACGAAGATCATAGCTGACTTAAACGAGGCGGGGTTCGAAGTAAGAACACCTCACGACAGCGGCCTATGAGTAAATATATCTATTCTAATGAATTATTGAACTATAGATTTTCTGATAGTCACCCATTCAACCAGATGAGACTCGTGCTGACGACTGATCTACTGAAGTCTCTCGGTGTACTAGATGACTCAGAAATGGTCCCTGCCAGAAAGGCAACAGACGAAGAACTGAAGCTTGTTCATACAGAAGACTATATAGAAGCAGTGAAACAGGCTGGTCTTGGTACTTTAAGTCAAGCTAAGTGCGATAGTTACGGGCTGAATACGAATGACACGCCTAACTTTAAGGCCATGCATGACAGCAGTGCATGGCTTGTTGGAGGAACGCTCACTGCCTGCGATATTGTCATGACGGGTGTTGATCGCACTGCGTGCAATCTAGGCGGCGGTCTTCATCATGGATTCCAAGGCCGCGCTTCAGGATTCTGCATATATAATGATAGTGCGGTGGCTATAGAATATATGAAGCAGAAATATGGAGCAAGAGTGCTGTATATTGATACAGATGCACATCATGGTGATGGTGTGCAGTGGTCATTTTACTCGGATAATCAGGCATTTACTTATTCCATCCATGAAACAGGAAGATATTTATTTCCTGGGACGGGCAGCATCAATGAAAAAGGCGAGGGAGAAGGCTATTTGTATAGTATGAATGTGCCGATCGACGCCTATACAGAGGATGAATCATTTCTTCATTGCTTCAAAGAAAGTGTTGCGGTTGCCTGCCGATTTTTTAAACCTGATGTCATAGTCAGCCAGAACGGTGCTGATGCCCATTATCTGGATCCACTGACGCATCTGCACTGTACCCATAGAATCTTCGAGGAAATTCCAAGGATTGTAAAGCAGCTCGCTGACGAGCATTGTGCCGGCAGATGGATCGCTGTCGGGGGCGGCGGTTATAATATCTTTCAAGTTGCCCCTATTGCATGGAGTCAAGTGTGGCTTGCCATGAAAGATATCCCCGCTCCAACAGGAAAGCTGCCAGAACAATGGATTCATAAATGGCAGGATCAATCAGCCTTGACACTTCCAGAGTCATGGGATGCAGATGATCAGGATTATCAGGTTATCCCGAGACGAGCAGAAATCACTGAAAAGAATGAGCGGATGCTTGAACGTATCATTCAGCATTATGAATGATCTAAGGCATAAAAAAACTTCAGAAATCACAGATTCCTGAAGTTTTCATACTTTATTTAGTCGTGCCCCGATATTCGATATGATATGGCAGGATGACCTGCTTGTCTTCAATGTCTTCATCATTCATAAACTTCGTTAATAACCGCATACCGACTGCGCCGATATCATATAACGGCTGCATCACGCTGGATAGTTTAGGTCGAACCATCTGTACAAGACGCGTGTTATTGAAGCTGACAATCTGCAGATCATCAGGGACTGATAATCCCGCATCCTGTGCTGCGTGAACAAGACCAATAGCCTGCTCATCACTGATGCAGAGGATAGCGTCTGGATTCATCGCCTGCACTTGCTGGAATGCTTTTTCACCATCAAGATACTGTTCATTGCCGATATAGATCGCATGGTCGTCAAGATCAATCGCATTTTTAGAGAGCACTTCTTTCATACCCGCCAGTACATCTTGACGCGCTTTTTCGGAATAGCCGCCACCGACAAATGCAAATTGACGCGCACCGTCTTTTATTAACTTCTCAGTGATTTCACAGCTTGCTGCATGATAATCGATATTGACTGCTGGAAGTGAGCTGTCATTATCATCAGTACCAGAGACAACGACTGGTACTGATGATGTCTTGATGAGTTCAGCAGTTTCATTGGACAATGTTCCACCGAGGAATATGATGCCATCTACTTGCTTGCTCAACAAGTTATTATATATCTCCCGTTCTTTCTGCGGGTCATTATCTGAATTAGAAATAATCGTCTGATATTTGTACATTGTCGCAATATCTTCGAGTCCTCTTGCTAACTCTGAATAGTAAATGTTCGAAATATCAGGAATAATGACACCGACTGTTGTTGTTTTTTTACTGGCAAGTCCTCTTGCTACAGCATTTGGACGATAATTCAACCGTTCAATCACTTCATTGACACGGTCACGTGTAGCTGGTTTCACATTAGGATTCCCATTCACTACACGAGAGACAGTTGCCATCGAAACTTTTGCTTCTCTTGCCACATCGTAAATTGTAACTGTCATAGCTTCCTCCTGTAATCGTTTTCTCTACTATTCTAACATGTTTTCATTCAGTTTTCATAATATTTTTTACTGATATAATCTTCTTGCTTTCTCTAGTTCTTCATAAAATACATCAAATTCATTTAAGTTCATCTGCTGACCAGCGTCACTTAATGCTACAGCTGGATCCGGATGAACTTCAGCCATTACCCCGTCTGCACCGACAGCCAGTGCTGCTTTAGCGACCGGGAGCATAATGTCTTTACGGCCGGTAGAATGTGTCACGTCAACAAGAACCGGTAAATGTGTCCCTTGTTTCAAGATCGGTACAGCTGAAATATCAAGTGTATTTCTCGTCGCTTTTTCGTATGTTCTAATTCCTCGTTCACAAATGATGATATTGCTGTTACCACTAGCATGAATATATTCAGCTGCATAGATCAGCTCTTCGATAGTTGCCGATAAACCACGTTTTAATAATACCGGTTTATTTGATTTACCTGCTTCTTTCAGCAGTTCAAAGTTCTGCATATTACGCGCACCGATCTGGAATACATCGATATATGGATCAGCCAGTTCAAAGTGATTTGGATTCACAATCTCTGAGATGACAGCAAGATCATATTTCACATTAATTTCTTTTAATATTTTCAACCCTTCTTCTCCCAATCCCTGGAAGTCATAAGGAGATGTACGAGGTTTGAATGCACCACCGCGGATAAATTTCTGGCCTTTTGCCACTAGATTTTTAGCCACTTGTTCTACTTGGTCATAGGATTCGACAGAACATGGACCGAAGACGAATATCTTCTCGTTGCCGCCTATGATACCGCCATTTGCAGTAGTCACGATAGTATCCTCTGACTTCAGTTTTCTAGAGACATAGAGATGTTTTTCATTCTCTGATTTTTGAAGTTCAGTCGATGCTTTAAAGATTTCCTTAAATAACTGCTTGATGACATTATCATCATAAGGTCCTTTGTTCAAATCCTGAAGCTTGTTGAGCATTTCTTTTTCGCGCATCGGATCATAGATCATGGTCCCTGCTTTACGTTTTTCCTGGCCAATCTGTTTGGCAATTTTTCCGCGTTCAGATAATAGTTCCAATATGGCAATATTAATCTCTTCGATGCGTTCTCTTAACTGATTCAATTCAGACATATCATACACCTCGTCGTTTCTTTTATTTTTCTACATAAAAAAATAGTAGGATGAGTAATTCATCCTACTATAATATCACAAGTCTATTCAACTTTTATTATTGAATCTTATTTTTTGTTGTTTTTGTTGTTTGTGTTACCAGGTTTGAAATCTGTTTTTTTAGTATCTACTTTTGTGTTTGGTTCAACTTTAGTAGCGTTACTGAAGGTTGATTTGTTGTTGTTTTTGTTAGTGCTTAAATCTTTGTCAACGATAGCAACAGGTTCTTTCAATGAATCATTATTAACTTCATCTTTGATAGCACGACGCTGCGCTTCTAAAGTATCTGTATCTGTTTCAACTTTAGTCGTTGAGTTGCCTGTGTCTTCATTATAACCTTTAGCCTGGTTAACGTCTTTTTTCTCTTCAACTTTGTCTTGAACATTTCCTTTAACTTCTTGAGCTTTGCCTTTAACTTCAGATACTTTTTCAGAAGCTTTGTCTTTGATTTCGTTTGCTTTTTCTTTGAATTGATCGACTTTAGAAGATTTATCTTCTTTGTCCTGGTTACCTTTTAAGTAAGACCCTTTATAATCATTTGTGTCATAATCATATGTGTCCTCTTTTTTCGGAGCAAACAATAGACCAAGTAATGTACCTAAAGATACGCCGACAGTGAAACCAAGAGCAAAGTCACGAGTAGAATAATTCGTTTGTTTGACTTCATATTCTTTCAAAGTGTTAGCACTTAAAGATCGGTTGTAAGTATTGTTGTTTTCAGGCGTTTTGAAATTGTTATCATACGTTTTGTTATTGTCGAAAGAGTTGAAGTCATTCTCTTTATCATATGATGTCGATTTAACTCCTGCGTCTAACGTATTGTTGTCTTTGTCAAAACTATTGACATTCTTTGCCGTGTCAAATTTGTTATCTTTTTCTTTGCCGAATTTACCGCTTGTCAGATCTTTGTTATTTGTATTTGTCATTATAATGACCTCCTAATTAAAATGGGAATATACTTAACTTGTTATAGTTAGTATATTCCCACTTATATGACGTATAAACGTAAGTTGTTATTTTAAGTCAGAATCTTTTGATAATCCTGCATTAATTTTAACATGATCGACGTTTCCACCATTTGTTGTATCTTCATTATAAACTTGTTTTTCACTGTAGACTGGTTGGTTGGCAAAGTTCACTGAGTTGCGGCGTTCTTTGCGCATCTGCCATTTATCAGCAACTTCCATCACTACGTTAGACCATTTAACGACTTGAGCAATGTTCTCCTGGTTATTAGCAATGTTGTGTGTCACTGAATTAGTCACGCGGTCCACTGAACTATTCAAGTTCTGTACAGAGCCACCGATACCTTTGACAGCATCAACAACTGTGTTCAAACGAGCTGATTTATCCTGTACATCTTCAGCAAGACGATTCGTCTTATGTAATAAGTCTGTAGACTCACGTGTAATCCCTTGAATCTGACCTTCTACACCATCTAATGTTTTAGCAACGTGGTCAAGATTTTTCTTGACTGCTAATAATACAACTACAATACCGATACATAGAATTAAGAATGCCAGTGCCGCAATAATACCGGCGATTGGAAGTATCCATTCCATATAAAACCCCTCCTATTAAACTGTCTATTTTACTACCTCATTTTACCCTGCTATTCTAGTTTAAAACATATTTGAACTATTGCAATACATTTTCATAGGCTTTCTGGATTTTCTGTATATCTCCTGCACCCATGAAGATAATCACATCATCTGTATACTGGTTCAGTACTGCTACGTTATCTTCGCTGATTAGTTCGGCACCTGGAATAAGCACTGCCAGATCATCAATGGTTAAATTACCCGACGTTTCGCGCGCTGAGCCAAAAATATCACAGAGATATACTTTGTCTGCTGCTTTTAAACTATCGGCAAAATCTTCAAGAAATGTTTCCGTGCGGGAAAATGTATGAGGCTGGAATACAGCGACAATTTTTCTCGTTGGATATTTCTTTTGTGCCGAATCAATAGTGGCACTGATTTCTCTTGGATGATGCGCATAGTCATCAATTAAAATTTGATTATCTTTCTTCTTCTCTGTAAAGCGACGTTTAACACCGCCGAATGTCTCAAGTGCATCTTTAATGTTTTGAACATCCAGCTGTTCTAAATAGCATACCGTGATGACCGCAAGCGCATTCAGCACATGGTGGTCTCCGAACATCGGTGTTTTAAAACTGCTGTAGAATCTGCCGTCAATCATGACATCAAAAGTAGTCCCTGTCTCTGTAGAGGTGATATTTTCAGCTCTGACTTGATTTTGAGCTCCCATTCCATAGTAATAAATCGGAATCGTGACCTGCAGGTCGCGCAGATTGTCATCATCTCCGCAGGCAATGATTCCTTTTTTGACGTTGCGGCTCATCTCCTGAAAGGCATTGAAGACATCGCTCATGCTCGCAAAGTAATCAGGATGATCAAAGTCAATATTCGTGATAATTGCATAATCCGGTGAATAGCTTAAGAAATGTCTGCGGTACTCACAGGCTTCAAACGCAAAGTATTCGCTGTCAGGTAAGCCCATACCCGTACCATCACCAATCAAATAAGATGTTTTCTTATCACCGTTCATGACATGAGATAACAATCCAGTAGTTGATGTCTTACCGTGAGAACCCGTCACTGCAACAGAAGTATATTCATTCATAAATGAACCGAGGAAGTCATGATAACGATAAAATTCGAGGTTGAGTTCCTTCGCTCTTACCACTTCGGGATGATTATCACCGAATGCATTGCCGGCAATCACCGTCATTCCTTCTTTAATATTATCAGCGTCAAACGGGAGAATCTTCATTCCTTTGTCGCGCAGCGCAATTTCAGTGAAGAATTCTTTCTCGATATCTGACCCTTGTACGTCATGGCCTATATCAGATAGAATATGTGCCAGTGCACTCATCCCCGCTCCTTTAATTCCCACAAAATGATATAACGTCATTGTATACACTCCTATTGTTGTTTTTCTGTTAGTAACACTGTTCTCGGTTTAGAACCATTGGCCCCGCTGATGTAACCTGCTTCTTCCAGGCTGTCAACGATACGGGCAGCTCTGTTATAACCTATTTGAAATCTGCGCTGTAATTGAGAAGTAGAAATATGTCCTTCATCCTGCATGTAATCAATGACTTCATCAAACAGCTCATCCTGCGGCAGTTCATTCATTTTGCTCAGCAGCTCTTCCTGCTTGAATATATAGTTCGGTGCTCCCTGCTCCTTGATGTAGGCGACCACTTCATCGATTTCCTCGTCAGAAACATAGCAGCCTTGAATACGGATTGGTCGGTTCATGCCATTTCCTTGATACAGCATGTCACCGTTACCTAACAGCTTCTCAGCTCCTCCGTTATCCATGACCGTACGCGAATCGACAGCGGACGATACCATAAAGGCAAGACGCGTCGGTACATTCGCTTTGATCAGACCAGTGATGACATTGACGGACGGCCGCTGCGTCGCAAGAATCATATGAATACCTGCAGCACGTGCTTTTTGGGCAATACGGGCAATGGAATGTTCCACTTCCTGCGGTGCCATCATCATGAGATCTGCGAGTTCATCTATGATAATCACAATTTTCGGCAGTCGTTTGTCGTAAGGGGACTTCTGATTATAGGCTGTAATATTTCTTACATGGACATCAGCAAATGTTTTATAGCGGCGCTCCATTTCTTCTACTATCCATTTCAGACTTTCAGTCGCTGCTTTGACATCTGTAATGACTGGCGCCAAGAGATGCGGTAAGTCATTATAAGGCGCAAGTTCCACCATTTTCGGGTCAATCAGCAGCAGTTTCAGTTCATTTGGGTTGTTGCGGTAGAGAAGTGACAGCAGAATGGTATTAATGCTGACCGATTTACCGGAACCCGTTGCTCCAGCAATCAATGCATGCGGCATCTTTGCAATATCCATCAGCATCGGCTCGTTATTGATCTTAACACCGAGAGCTACCATCAGTTTGGATTCCGCAAACTTAAATCGCTTGCTGGAGACGACTTCACTTAAGTTGACTTTGCGTGTCTCAATGTTCGGCACTTCAACACCGACACGTGATGTGCCAGGAATGGGTGCCTCAATCCGGATATCCTTTGCAGCAAGTGCCATTTTGATATCATCCTGCAAATTGGTGATTCTGCTGACTTTGACACCTTTTTCTACTGATAATTCGTAGCGGGTGACGGACGGTCCGACAACGACGCTTTCTACTTTGGCAGGGACATTGAAATGATAGAAAGCTTCATCCAGCTGCTGTCGCTGCTCTTCCACCCACTCAAGCGATGCTTCAGTCTGTACAGGTGATTCAAGCAGACTGACAGTCGGCAGTAAATAATTCGGTCCCTTACGCTTTTTGTCTTTGTTCGGCATGACCGCTTCTTTCACTTTATCGATCACTGTCGGCTCTCCGTCTTCCTTAGCATCCGGCGTTACGAAATCGATCACTTTCTCAATCATCGTCGGTTGCTCTGCTGATGCTTCAGCAGGCGCTTCAACGTCGGACGGCTGGGCGGGCATCGTCTTATCCATCAATCGTTTTTTGTCAGATGGTGTCATAACGACGTTAAATGGTGTTGTCTTTTTGACCGTCAGCGTTTCCTGCGACTCGAGGACAGCTTCTTCCACCGTTTCGTCGATGTGGGATTCTGCTTCAACGACAGTTGCAGCAGCGGGCGGCTGAGGAACAATCGTATCAACCGCTTCATTATCTGCTGGTTCAGTATCGACCACATCTGTCGTATCTACTGATGTCGGCTCGTCAATTATCACCGTGCGCGACTCATGTGACGGCGGCAGAACGACTTCCACTGTTTCAAGTTGTGACGCCGTATCTTGTATGACAAGCTCCTCCACTTCACCGGCATACAATGTCTCTTCTTCATTCTCTTGTGATGAGACAGTTTGTTCCTCCTGAATCTTAAGCTGACGCCGCTTCTCTTCAAATGCTTTTTTAGACTGTGCTTTTTTTTCTCGTTCCCGTCTGATTTCAGCTACTATTTGAGAGGCGTAAATGTTTTCTACATTGACCATATTGTCCTGTTTGCGATGCGTCGGCGTCTCCGGCTTTACATCATCAGGCTTTCTGCCGGATAACGGAGTGATCACTACTTGATGCTCACTCGGTTTTAAGTTTTTCCGCGAACCGTATATCGCGGAAGGAACTTCGCTTGCGACAAATTTCGGCTTGTGAATATCAGATTTCGGTGGTGGTGTATAGGATGGATGATAGCGCTCTGTCGTACGATTCACTGCAATCGTCTCATCGTGTGTCCTGCTTTTCCTGCGTGCTCTCCGGTTATTAAAGTACTCATCATTGACAAAGTGACTCTGTCTTAATGGTGGTTCTTCCGGTGATGGCTGTACTTGCAGCTGCTTGGAATCATCAACATCTAATGGAAACCTGAACTTGCCTTTCGGTCGCCTGTAAATCTCATCGTGATTGTCTTCCTCACGCGGCGGCATATCTTCTTGCTGCGGCTGCGGTCGGTCATTTTGCTGTTCTCCGAATAATTTATCAAACCAGCTCATATGCTCACACCTTTAATCTTGTTTGAAGAAATCAGTACCTGGAACTGCTTGTTCGTCAAGCACTAATATACCTTTTTTCTCTTCAGAATCAGTCAACCCAAGTTCACGTTCTGAACAGATCATCCCGCTTGAGGCAACGCCGCGGAGTTCAGCATCTTTAATGAGCATTCCGCTCGGCATGACTGCCCCGACTTTAGCGACGACGACATTTTGTCCGGCCGCGACATTTTTAGCGCCGCACACAATCTGCAGCACTGCGTCACCGACATTCACCTGGCAGATGTTCAGCTTATCAGCATCCGGATGCTTCTCCATACTGTCAATGTGACCCACTACAAATTTAGGTGATAAATCGACTTCAAGCGGTGCAATTCCTTTACTGCTCAGCACTGAATTGACAGCTTCCACTTTATCGGCATCGAGCTGAACTAGGCCGGTTGATTCCAGATTCAGCTGATCATTGATGTTAAATACGTTGTAGCCGACGACTTCTCCGTCTTGTGTGATCGTTACCACATCATCCTGCTTGTTATATTCAAATGGTCCGTCTGCTTGTTTGACAGTGATGAACAGAACGTCACCCATTTTTTCGTTATAAAAGATGTTCATGCTATTTCTCCTTATCATCGTTTTGTTGTGCAAATTTTTGGCGGTTCGCTTCCAGGCGGCGGATAGCCTCAGGATTGCGCTTCATGTTGTTCTTCCCGAGAATGAACACAGGTGTCAGACTGCCTGCTTCGTATTGAAATGACAGCGAAGTAATCGGCACAAGACCATTGCTGAAAAACTGCATCGTCATCTGTGCCATGACGTCATAGCCCGTCTCATTTTCAATATCCGCGATAATCAGAACGTCAGCATGCGGCGTCGCAACCAGCAGTTCACCCTTCTTGTTGTCATCGAACTGCTGCAGCAACGTGTCGTTCAATATTCTAGAAGCATCGTAGCCATCGTTCGAGTTGAAGAAGTAAAAGGTATTGCCGGCTACTCGGTCTTCTTTATACTGTGATTTCAGTTTCTTCACATTGAACAACGCCTGCTGTTTAACATGATCTACTGAGACATTCATCTCAGCGAGGACTTTTTCGTCAATCAGACGGTACGTCGTTCCGAGGTCAAGCGCATAGTATATATTCGTTTCTGCCGTATGCGCTGTTATGATAAACGGCACACTTTCTGATTCTTTCGGGAAGCTCGTTGACCGGATAACAGGCATGATCTTCATTTGTGAAATCTGCTTATTTGTTTCGTCTGCCATAGCTGTAATAGTTTCATTGATATAGTAGAGGACTTCATCGATAATCTTATGGTCCTGCTGCTTGTACTTAGCAACAAGCGGTGCAAGCTTGATCGTCAATCCTTTATGATTATCCTGTCGTTCGACTCTTAACGTTTCTTCCTTGCGGTCGAAATTCCATGTCATCAGCCCAGAATTAAGTTCCGCGGTGATGGCATCCCTTATTTCAAACACATTCATAGGTAACACTCCTCAATTCTTGTATTATTTATTGTACAATAAAACCACGATGAGTGATAGTATCCCATCGTGGTTGAATGTCACAAAGCATCAATGAATTGATTGATCTCTTCTTGTGTTTTTCTATCTCTGGAAACAAAGCGACCTGTTTCAGAACCGCCGTCAAATGCGACAAAGCTTGGAATCCCCATCACATCATACTGCACGGCAATATCCATGAATTCATCACGGTCAACAGATACGAACTGATAATCTGGATGTGCCGCTTCTATTTCAGGTAATGCCGGCTGTATGAAGTGACAGTCCGGACACCACCCTGCTGTAAACATCACTATCGTCGGTGATTGAATCAGTTCTTGAAATTGTTCCTGGTTTGTCAATTGAATCATATTCTCTCTCCTGTCATAATTTGCTGGTCACCTGGTTTGATGATCTGTGCGTTTTTCATCAATCGGTAGACAAAATAACTGATGAGTCCCGGCAGGAGAAAATGGAATAGACCGATCTGCAGCCACGTAGTAAGAGATGAACCCATTGTCTTAATGGTCATAATCTGACCGACAAAGCCACTGGTCCCCATACCTGCACCGGCAGCAACGTTCTGCATCGGCCAGAACATCGTCATCAGCGGTGCAGTGATGATACTTGCGAGCACCGGAGGGACGAGTATGAATGGATTTCTCATGTAGTTCGGAATCTGGATTTTGCTTGTCCCGATGCCGTTTGCGATTAATCCTTGTATTCCATTATCCCCGTAGCTCGTCACCGCGAAACCAACCATGTGACAGCAGCAGCCGATTGTTGCTGCAGCGGCCGCTGTCCCCTCAATGTTCAGCATTAATGCGAGCGCTGCACTGGAGACCGGGCTTGACAGTGTCACACCGAAGACAAGTGCTACTAGTATCCCCATCAACAGCGGCTGCTGCGCTGTTGAAAACGTAATAAACTCCCCGATACTCGCCATCAGCTTCGCGATAAACGGTCCGATTAATTTCGCGACAAAGCCGCCGATCAACAGCGTCAATAATGGTGTCAGCAAAATATCAACTTTAGTTCTACCGCTATACAGCCCTCCCAGTTCTGTTGTAACTAGTGAAACGATATAAGTACCGGCGGCGCCTCCGAGCTCATAGCCGTACATTCCCGTAATAGCGCTCGAGAAAATAACCAGCGGCGATGCACCGAGACCATAGGCAACACTGACACCGACAGCCGCACCTGTATACTGCTTGGCCATCCTGCCGATGTCAAGCAGCAGGCTGGTATCAAAAAATGGTTTTAGTTCAGTCCCTGCAGTTTCAATAATAAGACCGATAATAAGTGAGCTGAACAAACCAAGAGCCATAAAACTCATTCCATCGATCAACCAACGCTTTAAATATCCTTTCATCCCCTTCACCTCTTAATCAGTATAGCGAAAAAAATCAAAAGCGACATTAACAATTTACAATTTAATGCGTCTTAACGACTCAATAAAACGGGAATCTCATCGTTAAGATCCCCGTTTGATATCACGGTTCTTCATCCTTCAAGAACCTGATACTATTATTTTTGGTCGATAATATTCAGAAAACGTTGTAACGCTTCACTTTTCGGATGGTTAAAAATTTCATCCGGCGTACCGGCTTCTTCGATTCGTCCTTCGTGAATGAACGCAATCTTGCTGGCAACGTTTTTGGCGAAATTCATTTCGTGCGTGACAATGACCATCGTCATCCCTTCAGCTGCCAGTTCTTTCATGACATTCAGAACATCCGTCACCAATTCAGGATCCAGTGCTGAAGTCGGTTCGTCGAACAACATGACTTTCGGATTCATCGCTAGTGCACGAGCAATACCGACACGCTGCTGCATGCCTCCGGATAATCCAGCAGGATATTGATCTTTCACTTGTTCCAGACCTACTTTGCGCAACAGGTCAACACCAATCGTCTCAGCTTCTGTCTTCGACATCTTCTTGACAGTAACTAATCCTTCAATCACGTTTTCTAAAGCTGTCTTATGAGGGAACAGCTGATAGTTTTGGAAGACCATCCCTGATTTTTTACGGACAGCAATTTGACTGCGTTTATTGGTATTGGAATAACTCGCTCCGTCTACAGTGACTTGACCGGAAGTCGGTAATTCAAGAGCATTGATCATGCGGAGAAGCGTCGTCTTACCAGAACCACTACGGCCGATCAATACGACGACTTCACCGTTCTCAACAGTCAAGTCTACTCCTTTGATGACTTCTTTGTCACCGAAACTTTTATGAATATTGTTCAGTTCTATCATATCGTATACTTCCTTTCAAGACGGCGTTCATACATCCCTTGAACAAGTGAGATGATAAAACATACTACCCAGTACATGACAGCAACGAGTAAATAGATCGAGAGAAATTCATAAGATGTCGCTGCGACTTCCTGTGCTTTACGGAACATTTCAGCGACAAGAATGAATCCAAGCAGTGAAGTGTCCTTGATCAGACTTAAGAACGTGTTACCAAGTGCAGGGACTGATACGCGCAGTGCCTGCGGTAATATAATTCTTCGCATCGTCATCCATTCACTCATCCCTATGGAATAGGCGGCTTCACGCTGACCTTTAGGAATCGATACGATACCTCCGCGGATGATTTCTGAGGCATAGGCACCGACGTTAAGGCTCAGACCGATAATGGCCGCGATCACCGGCGTCAACGTCAATTGTCTATCAGGGTCGCCTGTAATAAGGCGGCCGATTTCGGGAATACCATAAAAGATAATGAAGAGTTGTACAATCATCGGCGTTCCACGAATAATCGATACATAGAACCGAGCAATGCCGCGTGCCACAGCATGATCCGATACACGCATTAAAGCAGTGGCGAGCGCAATGATCAGGCCTAACACAAAAGTGACCAGTGTAATCGGAATGGAATATTTGATTAATCCTTCGAGCATCGGCATAAAGGCCTGCTTTGCGGCATCAAGAGCATGCTGCTGTGTTTCATTAAGGTTTAGAAACATCTTCACCAAACCATTTCTCACTGATCTTAGTCAATTCACCGTTATCCTGTAATGCTTTCAACGCATTATTTACGTCATCGATAATGGCCTGATCAGTTTTTTTAGTGAATACAAATGCTGATTCACTTTTTTCTGCATCTCCTTCAATGATTTTTACGTCAGCTGATTTCTTCTGTTTCAAGTAATCGAGCACTGACAATTTTTCATTGAAAGTCCCTTCAACACGGTTGGATAATACAAGTTCCATCGATTGGTTGAATCCTTCCACTTGAGTAATATCTGCACCATAGTCTTTCGCAAGTTTACCGTAGTTTGAAGTCAATGTTTGTGCAAGTTTCTTACCTTTGACATCTTCGAATGATTTAATGTCATCATTGCCTTTACGCGTGACTAATACAGCACTTGTATAAGTATAAGGCTCTGAGAATTTGTATTTTTCTTTACGTTCGTCGTTAATACCTACTTGATTCGCGACTGTTGTGAAACGTCCTGCATTCAGACCTGAGAACATAGAGTCCCATTGTGTTTCAACGAATTTCACTTTGTATCCTGCTTCTTTAGCAACGGCTTCAGCCACTTCAACGTCGTAGCCGGTCAACTTGTCCTGCTTGTCATGATAGCTGAATGGTGCGTATGTCCCTTCAGTGCCGATAGTTAATACTTTTTCTTTTTCTGTTGATGCTTTCTTACCATTGTCATCATCCTGACCACATGCTGCCAGCACAAAAATCAATGCTGCTAATACCCAATATAACTTTTTCATCTACATAACACTCCTATTCTTATCGTTCCACTCGGAATAACTATAATTGTATCCGAATGAATCGTTTAGTCAACAAAAAGATGCTGGAGACAGAGAAAACTTGAATTTTTTCTGTAATTTAAGATAATGAATATAAGGAAAAGGAGGTTTCCCATGAACAAAAAATGGTGGATTGGTTCCTCAATCGTCGTTACAGTTCTCGTTCTAAGCTATGCATTCAGTAGAAGATACCGTCTTAAAAATCCCTATCAGCTGCTTGAAGACGTCAAAGACAAATTCAATGGTGTAGAATCGTCCTTCATTGTGTATACCCCGGAACGCTACAGAAAATTCGGTGTTGAAACAGAAGTTTTCCGTGGAGGCGTTACTACTAACTTCGACAACTATAGAGAAGAGTTCGAATTTATTGTCGATGCCTATACGGGTCAGTTGATCGACTGCATTGAAGTGACTCATGACAATTAAAACCAGGCAGCTGCCTGGTTTTTTTATGTGCGCAGAATTGTTTCATGTCATATTCGGATGCTGACCGCTGCTACTTCAAAGAATCGAATGCCTGTTTAATTCGATCAAGGCCTTCCATCAACCGGTTACGCGTACAGGCTACATTCAGCCTGAAATGAGTGCTGACTCCAAGTTCATAGCTGCTGCCGATGCCGACTGCTACTTTGCCGGTATGCTGCAGTGCATGTTGAACCGTGTCCTCGTCATATCCACTTTTCTTAAAATCAATCCACATTAAAAATGTCGCTTCAGGAATCTGTACTTCAAGAACATCGGATAAATGCGTTTCAATATACGATTGTACGACCTGCATATTATCACCAATATAGTCGTTGACCGCATCAACCCAGTCCGCACATTCCATATAGGCCGCTTGAACCGCATAATTGATCAAAGAGTTCGTGCTGCTGAGACCATAGACTGACATGAGTTTTCTATTAAGATCAAGTGACATATAGCGATGCTTTGTAATATAGAAACTATGCGGCAGCCCTGAAATGTTGAACGTCTTTCCTAAACAAGTCGTTACGAGAATCGGACTGTCCGGCTTCATCCATTTAACGAGTGTTTGATGTCCTGCTTCACTTCTCACAAAATCCATATGTATCTCGTCTGAAATGATAAAGATGTCATGTGCCTCGCAAATTTCGACAATAGTCGTCAGTTCTTCTTCCGTAAATACTTTGCCGGTTGGGTTGTGCGGATTGCATAACAAGAACACTTTGTTGCTCCGCTGCTGGCAGAGCGATTCAAATGCATCCATATCCATCTTATAGCTGCTGCCATCAGCCATCAACGGCGCTTCAACAATCGTTCTTCTATTTCCTTCAATCAAGTTGATGAAATTGTTATAGCTCGGTGTATTGATAATGACACCGTCTCCTTCTGCCGTCAACGTTCTGATGACTTCAGTGATAGTGAACAGCACGCTTGGTGCATAGTGCAGGTCATTGTTCATGACCCGTGCATTGAACCGCGTTCTATACCAATGTTTGACTGCATCATAAAATTCATCTGTATTCCATTTTGAGTAGCCGAACACCGGATGATCAAGACGTTTCTTCATGGCAGCGACAATCGGTGCCGGCGTACTGAAATCCATGTCAGCAATCCAGAACGGCATCATGTCACCGGTCGAATACATCAAATCCATAGCATCGTATTTAATGCAGTCCGTGCCATTGCGCTCAATATGTTCATCAAAGTTATACATGTCCCTTCCTCTCCCTTATCATTGTCTCAGCAATATTCATTCCATCAAAGGTTACTGCAAAGTAATTGACATCATGGTAGAGAACGTACCAGGCCTTTTTGAAGATTTCAAACAGCTCTTCCTTCTGAAAGATCGAATCCATCGGGTAATCATCGTAAGCAGTCACCCATAATGGATTTCGGTGGGCCGTCGTCGGCAGTAAATCTCCCATATGGACAGCGCACGCTCCGCCGTCTTTAATGACGATGATGCTGTGGCCGTCGCTATGCCCGCCTGTATGTATCATTGTGATTCCGGGACAGACTTCAAGTTCATCTTCAAACGTTTCTACTTGATGTTCTATCCCTTCGTAATTCATCTGCCAGTATGTTGACTTGCTGCGAATGTTAGGATGACGCATCTCTTCCCATTCGGTTGCCGTCGTAATGATTCTCGCCTTTGGGAATACAGACTTGCCATCAGCTGTCGTCAATCCGAGTGCGTGGTCAAAATGCATATGACTCATTAAGACAACGTCTATATCTGCAGGCGTCATATTCAACTTTTCAAGTTCACTGACAATATCACTTTCAAACGTGATACCATAGTTTCTCATCCGCTTAGCATCCAGCTTCTCGTTACCTACTCCTGTATCTATCAGCATATTGCTCTCATCTGACTGAATCAGAATCGGATAAGTGACGAGCGGGACTTGATTATTATCATTGACTGGATATCTTTTTGACCAGAGTGGTTTCGGCACAGCACCAAACGTTGCTCCCCCGTCCAAATGTGTGATTCCACCATTCAATGGTGTTAGTTTAAACTTGCCTATAGTTAACATACAAACCCTCCATTCCACTCCATTTTACATGAAATGACAGAAGATTCAAAATGCAAAAAAACCTTGGAACAATTCCAAGGTTTTAATTAAGGTGACATCTTATTTAAACGAAGCTTCCAGACGATTAATACGGAATCCTTTACTGGAGAACTTCTCCTCATATTCCGTCTTAATATTATCTTCCGGTTCATTTGCATGTAGATCGAGATTGATATTTTTCAATTTCATACCATACTGGCTCATACTTTCCAGTGAAAATTCAAACAAGTGCTGATTGTCAGTCTTGAAATGTATTTCACCATCATCCGCGAGCACCTGCTGATAGATGGCCAGAAAATTTTCATGGGTCAATCGACGTTTCGCGTGACGTGTCTTCGGCCATGGATCTGAGAAGTTCAAATAAATTCTCGCTACTTCACCTGCTCTGAATGTATCAGTCAGATTTTGTGCATCAAGTGTGAGCAGTCTCAAATTCGTGATATTCTGCTCGACAGCTTTTTCAACGATGCGAATCATCACATTTTTATCTCGTTCAATTCCGATATAGTTGATATGAGGGTTCTGTTTTGCCATTTCAGTGATGAAACGCCCCATTCCGCTGCCGACTTCTATATGGATCGGCTGATCATTATCGAACCATTCGCTGATCTGCTGCTGTCTGTCATCACCGATGCTTACAATAGCACCGTGTTCAAGCAAATAATCTTCTGCCCATGGTTTGTTACGCATTCTCATTCGTTTGTTCTCCTTATATAAAACGATTCATCATCAGGACGTCATTTAAAAAATGAAGCCATTGATTCATGTCCTGATAGCGATTTTTTTCTTCATACCATTCGACCATTGCTATCGCCTGAATAATCGTATACCACTTCATACGTTTTCTTAAATCAAGCGTATCTTGAATGCCATATTTGCTCAGCCATTCTGACCACTCTGACGGCTTAATATATGTATAGAGAATCATTCCGATATCTATTGCGGGATCGGCAATCATAGCCCCTTCCCAGTCAACAAGGAACAATTCATCCTGTTCTGACAGCAGCCAGTTATTATGGTTCACATCACCGTGACAGACTGTGTAGAATGCGGCATTTAAGTTAGGCATGTGTTCTTCGAGATAGAGCAGAGATTTTCTGACGACATGATGAGAAAGAACATTTCTGGACAACGAAGAATTGATTTTCTTCAGCAGCATAGCGGGGTACATCGGTTCCATCTCAAGCCGCTTCAGCATATTGAGCAGCTGTGTCGATTGATGAATTTTTCTGAGCATCAGTGCCACACGATTGGTATTCATTTCTTCATGCATTAAAGACCTGCCGTTCTTCCAGTGCTGTGCTGTAACGACCTCACCTGTCTCGATCCGTTTTGTCCACACAAGCTTCGGTACGATTCCTTCGGCAGAAAGCGCTGCTAGAAAGGGGCTGGAATTACGTTTCAGAAATAGCTTCCTGCCATCCTGTTCAGCCATATATGCTTCACCTGAAGCACCACCTGCTGAATCCAGTGTCCAACCTAATTGATAGAAATGTTCCAACGTGTTCACCTCCATTCAGAAAAAAGAAAAGGCTCGAGATATAATCTAGAGCCTTATCAATGATAAAAAACCTTCACGTCCAATAGTGACTTGTTATAAATTTTATACCCTTATCGATTGTAATTCAAGCGGAAAAGTTACCCAAAAACTATTGACATTTCACGAAGTGCCTTATAGCAATGCTCAAGGCACTAAATTATCTGCCGCTCTGAATTTTCTCTTCAAATGCCTGCTGTAATTTGCGTGTAATCGGTCCAGGTTCTCCGATGATTTGCTCGTCAATCTGTCTGACAGGTGTCACTTCAAGTGTCGTGCTTGAAATGAACACTTCATCTGCTGACAACAACTGTTCTACATCAAACGCTTCTTCGACGAATGGAATAGACTGTTCATCTGCACATTCTTTGATGACTCTGCGCGTAATTCCGTTCAATATGAGGTGATTCACTGGATGAGTATAGATGGTGCCGTCTTTAATGCGATAGACATTAGTTGAGGCACCTTCAGTGACAATGCCGTCTCGAATCTGGACCGCTTCCACTGCGCCTGCCTCCACAGCTTTTTGTTTGTTCAGCACATTGGCCAGCAGATTGAGACTTTTGATGTCACAGCGCAGCCAGCGGAAGTCTTCTGCTGTAATTACGTTGACGCCTGACTGCATCCCTTCAACTGGACGCGCAGCCTCGTACGTATACATCAAAGTAACAGGCGAAGCCCCTGCTGGAAAAGCATGATTACGTACTGCCACACCGCGCGTAATCTGAATGTAAATATTGCCGCTCACAAGATGATTCTTGTCAATCAGCTGTTGACACAGCTCGATATAATCATCCACTGTCAGTTCAAGCACAATGCTGATTTCTCCCGCACTGCGGACTAATCGTTCGAAGTGCTCACGAGCCGTGAACAATCTGCCGTCATATACTCTGACAACTTCATAGACACCGTCACCAAACTGATACCCTCTATCATTGATGTCCAACGTAACCGCATCGTCGTGAAATTCACCGTTATAATAAACAACTGTCAACTGCTTACGCCTCCACACAGACAGCATGGATGGCTTCCAGGTAGATGGCTGTCGCATCAAAGAGCTGTTTTTTCGTCATGTATTCATTTTTTTGGTGCATTAAATCTACGGAGTCTTTGAACATCGCTCCGAATGCCACCCCTTTTTCAAGGTTGCGGGCATACGTTCCACCGCCGATAGTATAAGGTTCGGTCATATCACCGGTCTGGTTGCGATAAGCCGTCAGGAGTTTTGTCACAAATGGATCGTTTTTATCGACATAGTGAGGCACCTGGTGTGTGTTCACAACGATTTCAAAGCCAACTTCGCCGACTTTTTCAGTGAATCGAGCGATTTCTGTCGTGAAATCAAAACCTGTAGGATAGCGCAGGTTGATGCCGTAATGACCCCCGTCGATATCTGTATAGCTGATGATACCGATATTCGTTGTCACTTTGCCCATCTCTGCATCTTCAAAAGCCATGCCCATCTTCTCACCGAAATGAGAGTCAAATAAATAACGGTCACCAAGCGCTACGAATGCTTTAGCTTTTTCGTCAAGAGCCAGTGTGTTCAGGAAGTTCACCAGGAACATTCCGGCATTCACACCGATAGATGGATCCATTCCGTGTACAGACTTCCCTTCAATCTGAAGAAGCAGACTGCCGCTGTCAACAGTCGCTTTACCTGTCAATTGATGGTCATTGATGTAGTTGTCAAATGACTGGATGATGAAGTCCATTTTTTCTCTGACCAGCAGCTTCGCTTCCGCAAAGTCAGGCACCATGTTATAACGTTCTCCGGCATTCAATGCTTTTAGTTCAACTTCTGGTGCTGTACTGTCTTCTGTTGCGCTGTTTTGAATGATATCGAATGTCGTCAACCCTTTTTCGCCGTGAATCAATGGAAAGTCAGCGTCAGGCGCAATGCCGAGGTCCGGCATTTCTTCTGTCTGGAAGTAACGTTCAGTACACATCCAACCTGATTCTTCGTCTGTACCGACGATGACGTGAATCCTTTTTTTGAAGTCCACATTCATATCGTTCAAAATTTTGACTGCATAATAAGCAGCAATCGTCGGTCCTTTATCGTCAAGCGTACCGCGCGCAATAATTTTATCTTCTGTTTCAACCGGGTCAAATGGATCTGTATCCCAGCCGCTGCCTGGTGGCACAACGTCAACGTGACATAGAATACCAAACAACTCGTCACCTTTACCCATTTCAATACGGCCTGCAACGTGATCTACGTCTACATGGTTGAACCCGTCTCGTTCAGCAAGCTTATACATGTATTCAAGTGCTTCTCTTGGTCCTGGTCCAACCGGTGTTTCTTTAGACATCAAACTGTCATCTCTGACACTGTTAATCGCAAGCAGCCCTTTCAAATCTTCTACAATGGCCTGCTCATATTCTGCTACTTTCTCTCTCCACATAATTAAGCCCCCTATCTTCAATACTTCTATCTTACAGCAAAAACGGCTGTTTTAAAATGACTTCACTAAAAAAAGCTGTCTACTAGTAGACAGCTGTCATTCATTCTATTAATTTCTAAGGTTTTGATCATGCACCGTATGGATGTTGTTCACTCCACCGCCGCCTTCATCGTCAAATGTCGTTATCTGCTCATAAGTATCTTTCTGAGTTTTAGGGAAACGTTCTTCGTTTGAAGATGACTGGTCAAGTAACGGCGCAGCTTTTTCTTTTACTTTATCTGCAAGACTCGGCTTGCTGCCCGGTGATTTTGGTTGATTCACTTTATCTAATACACGATCTAAATTTTCTTTCTTAGAGAAATAGGCTGCTGCTGCAGTACCTCCGATAACCAATGCTGCTCTTAATAATCCTGCTTGTTTTGCCATCGTTAGATCCCTCTCTTTTTCGTTGTTGTATTTTTTTCTTTGTCTACTTTGTTCATCACACGGTCTAAGTTTTCTTTCTTAGAGAAGTAGGCTGCTGCTGCAGTACCTCCGATAACCAATGCTGCTCTTAATAATCCTGCTTGTTTTGCCATCGTTAAACACCTCGTTTATAAGATTTGTAATAGAAATATACCCAAACCACATAAGGCTAAACCATTCGGTTAATTTTTTACGAGATTGACTTCCTGGGCTGTCAACTTTCTGTACTGGCCGTAGTCAAGCGATGGATCGAGAGCGAGACTGCCCATCTTCACACGCTTTAAATAACTGACTGTCATACCGACTGCTTCAAACATGCGTTTGACCTGATGGAACTTACCTTCCTGGATGACCACTTCAATGTGACTTGTGTCAGCTGAGGATAGAATCGTCAGCTGTGCAGGCATTGTCTCATACCCATCATCCAAAGTGAGTCCGGCCTTAAATTGACTGACTGTTTCTGCAGTGACGACGCCGTTGATTTCAGCGTAATAAGTTTTGTTCACATGCTTTCTTGGACTGAGTACGTCATGGCTGAACTGACCATCGTTGGTCAATATCAACAGCCCTTCTGTATCTTTGTCGAGCCTGCCGACAGGATGCAGGTCATAATGCTGATAGTCCGGAACGAGGTCTATCACCGTGCGATGCAATGAATCTTCCGTTGCACTGATGACACCTGCTGGTTTATTCAGCATGATATAGATCAACGGCTCATAATGAATGACATCACCATTGACAGCGACGATCTGCTGCTCTGGATTGAACTTCGTATCTGCTTTTTTGACTATGCTGCTGTCGATGGTTACACTGCCTTTTTTGATGAGCTGCTTCACTTCTGTCCTGGAACCGTGACCAGTATTCGCAAGGAACCTGTCTAACCTCATGCGCGTCCTACTTTTCTGCTGAGTCGTGCGACACGGCTGCCGAGATATTTCTCAGCAAGGCCTGAACGCAGTGACAGATAACCATAGAACAGCCCGCCGACAACAGCACATACAACTAGAATGATCAGTGCTTCCAGCTTGTTGCTGACACTTAAGAACTGAATCATGCCGAGATAGATAAGTTCAACAACCAATACCATCAGCACGCTGTACATGATGATCTGCGCTATTTCTATGAAGGTCGAACGGAATTTGAAATGCGCATATTTCTTGATGACTAATAGATTGCAAATAATTGCTGCTGTCAGAGCAACGGCAGTACCCAGGACAGCACCGACTGTCTGGAACATAATGATAAGCGGCAGATTGATCACTGCTTTGATGATCAATGAACCGATGACAATCCACACGGTCAGTCCCTGCTTATCAATTCCCTGCAGCATCGCAGCAGTGACTGATAATAACGCAATGAGTATGCCAACCGGTGCGTAATAATAAAGAATATGATTGGCCATAGGGTCAAAGCTGTAAAAAGATGTATAGAGCGGCGCAGCAAGTATCATAATACCAAGTGACGCCGGGACGGTAAGGAACATTAACAGTCCGAGTGATGTTTTGATCTGATGGTGCATGGCACGGATCTGACCCGAGGCATGAGCCTTCGTAATGGCAGGAACAAGACTGATGGCAAACCCTGAGGCAAGTGACGTCGGAATCATCACCAGCTTGTTAGTCGTCAAATTCAGCATCGTGAGCAGCGGGTCATGCATTTCAACCGGCACGCCTGCGATATCCAGTCCGCGATTATGTGTGAACTGATCAATGATCAAATAAATCGGGAAACAGAGGCTGACAATGACAAAAGGAATGCTGTACATCAATATTTCTTTGTACATTTCGCGGTAGCCGACCGTCGTTCCTGTATGATCCGATTCAATCATCTGGTCAATATGAGGTTTGCGTTTCCGCCAGTAATACCATAGGGTCAACAGCGCAAACAAGGCGCCGATAGCAGCGGCAAATGTCGCTACTTCATTAGCCAGCAGAATGTTGCTGCCCATATATTTCATGACAATCAATGCCCCGCCGAGCAGGAAGATAATACGGGCTATCTGTTCAATGACAGTCGATACTGCAGTCGGTCCCATCGAATCATAGCCTTGGAAAATCCCTCTGAATGTAGCGAGAAACGGTATGAAGATGACCGCGACAGAAATGACTCGGATGATTTCCGTAATTTCACTGACACTCCAGGCGTCGCTGCTCGGATTCGGATGATGTTTAGCGAGCGTTGCTTCAGCAATCACCGGGGCCAGCAAGTATAATAAGGTAAAGCCGAGTATACCGGTCATCGTCATAACAATTAAACTTGATTTGTAGAGTTTCTGACTGACTTTGTAGGCACCCAGTGCATTATATTTGGACACATATTTTGCGACAGCTAGCGGCACACCTGCTCCTGCAACTACCAGCATCACTGTGTACGGGTTATACGCATAGTTATAAGGTGCAAGGTTCCGTTCCCCTCCGATAATCGCGTAGAATGGAATCACATATAAGATTCCGAGCACTTTTGTAATGAATATGCTGGCCGTCAATATAAATGTACTGCGGACCAGCGAACTACTTTGTGACATATTTTCATCCCTAACTCTCTATATTTAAACTAAAGATATCTTATCATCTTTAATTGCGATACACTACTTTTATATTAATATCTCAACGTAAAGGAGACCATTATGTACCATACTATTGTAATCGGGGGCGGACCGAGCGGACTGATGGCTGCCATCAGTGCCAGTGAAGCCGGCGACCGCGTCCTGTTGATCGACAAGAAGAATCAGCTGGGCCGAAAACTGCAGATTTCAGGCGGAGGAAGATGCAATGTCACGAACCGTCTCCCTTATGAAGAAATCATCAGTCACATTCCCGGTAACGGCAGATTTCTCTACAGCGCTTTTCACACGTTCGACAACGAAAATATCATTCAGTACTTCGAATCACGTGGTGTCAAGCTGAAAGAAGAAGATCACGGCCGCATGTTCCCGGTGTCAAATAACGCAAAAGACGTGGTCAACACACTGCTCAGTCATCTTAAAGAAAACAAAGTCGATGTGATGACAGACGTCAAAGTAGAATCACTGCTGTTGACTGACGGCAGAATCACAGGAGTCAAAACAGATAGAGAAGCCATTAAATCGAATCAAGTCATCATAGCAACAGGCGGTAAAAGTGTGCCGCAGACAGGTTCGTCGGGCGACGGCTATATCTTTGCTCAGCAGGCCGGACATACGATCACTGACTTGTTCCCGACGGAAGTCCCCATTACTTCACGTGAACCTTTCATCCGCTCAAAAGTACTGCAAGGCCTCAGTCTTCAAAATGTCGGCTTGAGTGTACTGAAAAAAAACGGCAAGCCTGCGATTACCCATCAGATGGATATGCTGTTTACCCATTTCGGCATTTCAGGCCCTGCCGCTCTCCGGTGTTCTCAATTTGTCTACAAGGAACAGCAGCGTCAGAAATGTCAGGATATCAAGATGACGATTGACAGCTTTCCGGAAGAGTCACTGCACGAATTGACAGGGCGCATCCGGACAATTATCAATGAGTCGCCGGACAAGGCACTGAAAAACAGTCTGAAAGGATTAGTGCAGGAGCGCTGGCTGTTGTTTCTGCTGGAGCAGGCAGGTATAGAATTAGAGCTGACAGCACATCATGTCAAAAAAGATGATTTAGCGACGTTCATCGAATCACTGAAACAGTTCAGCTTCACAGTGAACGGAACGTTATCGATCGACAAAGCATTCGTCACAGGCGGCGGTGTCTCTGTCAAAGAAGTCGTTCCGGCAACTATGCAGTCTAAGCTGCATGATAATCTTTATTTCTGCGGTGAAGTTCTTGATATTCATGGTTATACCGGTGGTTATAACATTACGAGTGCTCTAGTGACAGGCTATGTCGCGGGCTATCACTGCCGCACGACATAAAAGAGGCGGG
>CAACXC010000035.1_pt1 | contig 32086 bp, 31 predicted proteins | sample 2275831 | NCBI WGS metagenome assembly CAACXC01 (sample SAMEA5312476, study PRJEB27640) | indoor metagenome | biome: indoor environment; feature: uncontrolled; material: tiles wood | place: Germany | collected 2014-07-07
GCTCGGAATTTCTTCACCGATTATTCAAGAACCAATGGCCGTCGGGATTATCAGTCCTTCCCAATTTTAACTGAATTAACTATTCCTTCAGCTGAATCTTGATGATTCAGCTTTTTTTATTCGATCATCTACATGAATTATTAACAATTTAAAAACGTTAAATCATGTTAATTATTCAGTACTATCAATATTCATTTAGCTAAAATAAGCATAATAATCATATTAAATATATAAAATAAGCATATAAAAGATGTGATGTTAAAAAAATGACCGTCTATCTTTGCGTTATATACTGATGTCAAAATTTTTAGAATATTTATAATGAGAATTAGCATTAAAAATTACTTAAGGAGTGTCTCATATGTCGAAAAAATTCATCGTACCTGCAGTATTATCAACAGCTTTACTGGCTTCATTAGTTCCTACAAACGACTCTTTTGCCAAATCAGATGGTTCAAAAGCACTATCAAAGCTTGAGAAAGTACAGAGCAAACAGGATGCTAAAAATACACTCAAAAACTTACCTGGTTCAAAAGAAGTCAAGAAAAACTATAAACAGTATGAAGTCGTATCAGTACAGCAGGATGATCTAGGCTTCACACACTATACATTAAAACCGAAAGTAAATGGCAAAGCCGGATTGAACACAGAAGTGAAAGTCCACGTCAACAAAGAAGGACAAGTCGTTTTCGTCAACGGTGACCTGAATCAGGAGAAGCTGGCACCGACTAATACTCAACAGATTTCAGCTGAAGAGGCAGTTAACAAAGCTTATGCAGCAGCTGGCATTACAAAAGATGAAGTGAAAAACCAGGACCGCAAAGTGGTTAAAAAAGCTGATTTAGTTGTGAATGCTGAAGTAAACAAATTAGTCTATGATGTTCAACTCATCTACTTAACACCGGAACCAGCTAACTGGAAAGTACAGATTGACGCTGAAACAGGCGAAGTGGTTAAGAAGCAGAATGCCCTAACTGATGTTGGCGCAACAACAGGTACTGGAACAGGTACAAATGGCGCTACTAAAACATTAAACTTATATGAAGAAAGCGGCAGATACTATTTATCTGATGTCACTCATACCGGTAAGATTCAAACATATGATGCCAAAAATACAACGTCAAGATACTCTCTCGTCTACGATATAGATAAGAGTTTCACATCAACAACACAGCGTGCAGCAGTCGATGCGCATTACTATGCAGATCAGGTGTATGACTATTATCAATCAGTTCATAACCGCGATTCATACGATAACCAGGGCGCACCGATTTACTCTATCGTCCATTACGGCAGAAATTACAACAACGCATTCTGGAATGGTGAATCGATGGTTTATGGAGACGGAGATGGTGTCACATTCTCTCCACTATCAGGAGCAAATGATGTGATTGCACATGAATTGACACATGCAGTGACTGAAAAAACAGCAGGACTGGTCTATGAGAATCAGCCTGGTGCTTTGAATGAATCATTCTCTGACGTCTTCGGTTACTTCGTCGATCCTGACTTCTTAATGGGTGAAGATGTCTATACGCCTAATAAGAGCGGCGACGCACTGCGCAGTATGTCTAACCCTGAAGCTTATGGTCAGCCCGCTCATATGAATAATTACAAATACTTACCGAATACAAGTGCCGGCGACTGGGGCGGGGTTCATACAAACAGTGGTATCCCGAACAAAGCGTTCTACAATACGGTCACTCAACTTGGAAAATCTAAATCAGAAAAAATCTACTACAGAGCGCTGACATACTACTTAACACCAAATGCATCATTCGCTGATGCGAGAGCTGCGTTAGTAAGATCAGCAACTGATTTATATGGTTCAACAGATGCGGCAACAGTATCTGCAGCATGGAGCCAAGTAGGCGTCTACTAATCACATCTACTCCCCTTTTTAGTCAAAGGGGAGTTTTTTTCGTTATGATCCATAAAAAAACCCCTCCTTCACAGGAGGGATTAACTATTTAATGTAACTCTAAGATATTCAAGAAAGTCTTCCTTATAAACTACATTCAGCTGAAACGGTTCATTCAATCGAATCTGCTTTGTCAGAGCACGCTCCGGATAGCGGTCCGCAACGTCAAGCGTTGTATAAGGCAATTTCTCCTGCGCCTTCATCGAGCGGATGTTTCTCAATTTAACACCGAACAGCACTGCCTCCAGTGCTAACTGCGTAAAAGCAGTTGTCAACATCTCATCTTTAGCCCGGCGGTTATAGCCCTCTCCCCAGCGTTCTGGATAAATCCACGTACCCATTGTCGCAATGCGGTCCACCCGGTCAATGTCCTTCAATGTAATGATACCGATGAACTGGTCATCATCATCTAGAATATATCTCGAATACTGCGTGCAGTCATTGTCATCAATCATATTCAGAACAAATCGTGTGGTTCCTTCTCTATCGATCATATGCGTGTCCATGCCGAGGATATCATGAATCTCTGGTCGACTTGTTCCAGCCATAATGGCGTCGATGTAGCTCAAGTCGTGTTTGATTAATCGCATAGCTGTCCCCTTATTCTGATGTTTATTTTACATTAGTAAAAAACATAGAAAAGGTCAATACAATTCTATTAATTACGCATATACGGCCTGTTTTTCTGCGTTCATATCAGCTGTTCGATATCGATGGTCAGACCCACTGTAATACGTCACTTCACAATCTTTCCAGTCTTCTTTTACTTTGTCAATACGCGCGATATGCCATGGGTTATAGAACATCTGTCCTGATTTATTGAAACAGTAATCATCATCAATCATATAACTTGCATGGACGATAACACCATCACGTACAAATACAATTACATCGCCTTTTGCAGGCTGGGCGACTTGATGATAATCATTACGCTCCAGCATATCTGTGAACATCTGGTCGTGAATCCATTCGCTCAGTATAGATGCTTCATCAGTCACACCATATAACGCAGCCGCAAAGCAGTTGCCGCCATGTTCATCAGGAAAACGACCATGAAGACGAGTAAAGCGTTCCGGCAGTCCGGTCACATCGATCGTTTCTATCGGTTCATCGTAAAAACTGATCACTTTCTGCTGCTGGGACTCAGATAATCGGGACCAGTAGTTCTGTGTAATTAAAATGTTGCCGAGCAGCATACAGGAACCTGTCCGCTTCTGTTCATTGAACACAAGCTGCTGTTGATCTCTTGGCAGTGATTCGTACCAGCCCGGCTGAGCGGCAATCACATAGTCATAATCTGAAATCCGCCACGTTCTATGGCAGTTGCTCACATGGAAATTTTTGTAGATGGCATGCCCTCGAAACTCATCTTTAGGACAGACCACCGTCGTCTTTAATTCATCTTTCAGTAACTCGTACGTTGAACCGTCGATAAAGAATAAATCTTTCTCTTGTTCCAACGTTCTCATACTATCACTCCTCACCGTCTACCCTAGTAAAAATTAAAAGTGAAGTCAACCGAAGGGGGCTGTAAATGTCAAAAGACCCTGATGATTCGCTTTAATGTCGATGCAATCAATATAACGCCGAGCAGCAGCACATAGGATTTATGCTTCATTATGTCACCTCAATTCTCAGTATAGCAAAAGCCCGCTTACCCATAACAAATGCCCAGTTATGTTAGACTGAATAAAACTGTTAAAAGGTGTGATAGTGTGCAGAACGTAAAAAGTATCATTACAGAATTCCGCGGCAATCATTATGATTTCGGCTATTCTCAAGGAGAATGGATGAAAGGAACATTAATGATGAAGAACCGTGAACGCGAATGGCGCATTAGACGCCCGCGATTTGATATCGATATTGAGGAAACAAAGCGTGTATTCAACGAATTCGCCCCGCAAATATGGAACGAGCTGACGGGGCTACAAGATTCTCTTGATATGGGGCTGGAACAAGTGCTGCAGAACTTTGGGGGCTACAGAGTTTACGCAAAAGATTCAGGCTGCTCTGTCTTCACTGCTGAAGATTTCCTCGTGCGTAACTATGACTACCACCCGGCGACTTATGACGGCCGGCTGACATTCTTCCAGCCGAATGACGGCGGATATGCAACGATGGCGCCCGTATCACGAGTGACCGGCCGGATGGACGGCATTAACGAACACGGTTTGACGATGGGCTATAACTTCATGCACCGCAAAAAACCAGGAGACGGCTTTGTCTGTTATATGATCGGCCGGCTGATTCTTGAAACGTGCAGAGATGTCGATGAAGCAGTCACACTCTTAAAAGCTATCCCGCACCGCTCAAGCTTCTCCTATATTCTTCTCGACAAAAAAGGCATCACTCAAATTGTTGAAGTGACACCGCGTGATATTAATATAAGAGAACACCATTACTGTACGAATCATTTTGAAGTATTAACTCATGAAAACAGAAAAGTACTGACCGACTCCAAAGAACGGATGCAGGCCATGACAGCGCAGGTCAACAGCGGCCTGACCGCTAAACAAGCATTCACTGCAATGAACAACACAACTGCTGGTATTTTCAGCGACAAATATTCCAGCTGGAGCGGTACTATTCATACAAGCTGCTATTTCCCGAAACAACTCACTGCATGGATAGCACTCGGCGGCGATGCCGAACCTGTTGTACTTGATTTCGGTAAGTGGCTGCAAGGTGTTCCACTGCCGGTCACCGAAATTACCGGACAGATTGACACTGAATTGACATTTGCAAGCGAATAAACTATCTCTAAACATTTGAACTGACGCGGAAATGAGTAATTCTGCGTCAGTTCATGCGTTCAATAATACTATAAGGTCTGTTGGCTACAATATCCATCGGTATATACTCCAGCTTCTGTGATTGCAGCACTCGCTCCTTGAAATGCGTGCGTTTCACATAGCGATCAATCGTTTCTTCTGATGTATCATAAAATCCGACATCTTTCGTTTCTTCAGTTGCGTCAGTCAGCTCTCCGCCTAGGATTTTTCCGTGGAAAACAAACGCCACTACTCCGTTTGAAATATTCTGCGAGACATAGACGAGACCCACAATTTCAACATCCAGCCCTGTCTCTTCCCTCGCCTCTCGGATGGCGCATTCTTTCAGACTTTCGCCGTAGTCCACAACACCACCAGGAAGTTCCAAAGTGTCACTCCTATGCAGACTGCGGACGAGCAGTGTTTCACCTTTGTCATTCTGTGCAAAGACACTGGCGGATACACTGTATAACGGCTGAAAATATTCGCCGGTCGGCTCCATATGTGTTTCCTTCTTCGAGATAATCCACTTATCATTTGCCAGTTTCTCTGCCACGCTGTTCTTGTAATGAGAAGTCTGTTTTCTCAAATCAAAGAACTGCTGATAATGTGCCTTATCATGAAATGCCCATATTTCAGTGATCAACGTACAATCTTCATCTACCCATCTACCTCTAAGTTTTGCCCCAAGCTCAATATAACTGCGGAAGACATGTTCATGAAAAAAACGATTCACCGATTCAAATCCATCTGGAATAATTTTAACTTCTGTTTTCACTTCATACATAATCCCACGCCCAATCTTATGGTCTTACTTTCATTATAGAAAAGATTGGCAATGATTGCATGTCTCAACCGCTGACTACCCATTGAGAATGATCAAATATCATTATAACAACTAGTATTATCAGTATAAATTGTAACGTCTATTCAAGCAGTTCATTTTATTATCACGATATCAATGCCTATAATATTGGTAGAGGGGGAATCCACATGAAAACATTATTGAATACACCTTTTACATATCACACGCTTGAACTAAAAAATAGAACCGTTATGGCACCGATGTGTCAATATTCGGTCGTTAAAGAAGATGGTACACCAAATGACTGGCACTTTGTCCATTATACGTCACGCGCAGTCGGCCAGACGGGGCTGATCATCGTCGAGATGACCAATGTAGAACCGGACGGCAGAATTACAGCCAACTGCCTGGGACTATGGGATGATGCGCAAATACCAGCTTACAAACGCATCGTAGATTCCATTCATGCACAAGGCGCTAAAGCAGCCATTCAGATTGCCCATGCAGGTCGTAAGGCAACACATATCGAAACGCCGGTCAGTTCATCGGAAATGCCGGTTGAAGTACCGACAGAATTCGGTGAAATGCGCTATCCAAGAGCACTGTCGACCGATGAAGTAAAAGCGATGGTCGACAAATTCAAACAGGCTGCCCGCCGTGCGGTCGAAGCAGGATTCGATGCTATTGAAATTCACGGGGCACATGGCTATTTGATTCACCAGTTCCATTCACCGGGCATCAATAAACGGGATGATGACTACGGCAAAGACTTATCACTGTTTGGTGTCGAGGTCATCAAAGCTGTGAAGTCAGTCATGCCTGAAAATATGCCGCTCATATTCAGAATATCGGCCCGTGAGTATATGGATGGCGGCTATTCACTGGAACATGCGCTTAAGCTCGGTAAGAAGTACCAGGAAGCAGGTGTCGATATATTCGACATCTCATCAGGCGGTGAAGCACCCGCCGGCAAAGAAAAACCCGGCAATTATCCAGGCTATCAAGTGCCTTTTGCCAAGCGTTTCAAAGAAGAATTGAATGTGCCGGTCATCGCTGTCGGCATACTCGAATCTCCGGAAGTCGCTGAAATGGTACTGAAAAACGGCGACGCAGATTTAATCGCTATCGGTCGCGGCCTGCTGGACGATCCTTACTGGCCGATACATGCAGTGAAAGCACTGCGAGACGATATCATTGTACCGAAACAATACGAACGAGGGATTAGATAAAAGTGACATACAAAAATATCTTATTCGACTTAGACGGTACACTGACTGACCCGAAGCTCGGCATTACAAATTCTATTATCTTCTCGTTGAATAAGTTAAAGATAGAAGCACCGGATAATGATGACCTTGTGCACTTCATCGGCCCGCCGCTCAGCGAGAGCTATGAATCGACTTACCAGTTGACCGGTGACAGGAATCATCTGGCCATCGATTATTACCGGGAATATTTTTCGGATAAAGGGCTCTATGAGAACAAAGTATATGAAGGAATCGAAGAGCTGCTAAAAACGTTGACAGCAGAGGGACGTCGACTGTTCGTTGCGACGAGCAAACCTGTCACTTTCGCTGAACAGATCATTGATTATTTTCATCTCGGCAGTTACTTTGAGGCGATTGCCGGAAGTGAGCTCGATGGTACGAGAGCTCAAAAGCACGAAGTCATCAGTCATGTCATGCAGCACTATGACCTGAATGCTGAAGACTGCGTCATGATCGGAGACAGAAAACATGATTTAATCGGCGCACGTCGTAATGATATGGATGCAATCGGTGTGCTGTATGGCTATGGGTCATTAGTCGAACTGGAAGACGAAAAGCCGAGTAAGATCGTTGAATCTGTCCAGGAACTGAGCGATTATTTAAAAGATCATTAAGCTGCACTAAACCAGGACCATCAACAGTCCTGGTTTTTAGTTTGTGAATATGTCAGAAGAATTATCTATTCATCTTTATTATGCTTAATAACTGTTGTACCCTTGTTATCAGCGATTTCCTCAGCGCGTTCCACCGCTTCTTTTTTCGTATCATACGTACTGCTTGCACGTTTCGCACCAGTAGTTTTTACTTTCCACTGATCATCTTCAAAATATACTTCAACACTTTCATCCATCAGCTCAGGATTAGCTGACTGATCTTTATCATGTTTTGAAATCTTTTTGTTCTTCAGTTCTTTTAATTCATCATCAGTCGCATCTTTGTACCACTTTTCGGCCTGGCTCGTTGCAATAGGAATGACGTCATCTTCTTTGTAACCATTAGTCAGCATTGCATTGCCAATATCGATTGCTTTTTTCCGCTCAAGTTCATCAAGGTTCTTCCAGCTATTTGGATAATCCTGTGTCGTCCACATTCATTTTCTCCCCTTTCAATGATAATTTTATATACCACATTTTCCAGAATTTATTCATTTTATATAGATAATACGTTTAAACCGCTGTTAAATAGGCTAGAGTACTAATAAATATACACAAGGAGGAAATGATTATGAAATTTAAAATATTAAGTCTGTTGCTGACAGCAGGCCTTGCACTTGCAGCATGTGACGCAGATAACAGTAATGATAAAGCGACGAGTCCTGATGACAAGAACAAATCTGAGGTGGATTCTTCTGAAGCTAATCAATCTGATGATGTGAAAGAAGATGAAGATTCAAATACTACAACGAACAGTGACTCAAACGATGAGGACGATGCTGATGACGCTGAAGAAGATGATGAGCAGGCATCTTCAGCTACAGGAAATGAAGATGACCAACCTATCGCTGTAGACGATATTACAGCAACACCTGATGATATCATCAAAGTCCTTGAAAGTGATGGTAAAACAGGTGAGCTGACAAGCATTAACTTCGAGAAAGAAAACGGCGAATGGGTTTATAAAATCAGCCAGAACGAAGATGATAAAGACATGGAATATACGTATTCAATGAAAGACAAAAAATTATTGAATACGGAAGAAGAGATGATTGACAAAGAAAATCAGACATTCGATTACGATGAAATTGTGTCATTTGACGAAGCACTAAAGAAGGCACAGGACAAAACAAGTGACAGCGCACAGGTGAAAGAATGGTCTCTTGAAACTGAAGACGGCATTACGGTTTATAACATTGAAATGATTGATGATAATATGGAAAAAACAGTGACTGTCGATCCATTCGAAGGTACTGCCAACTTAAAAGGTGAATAATAAAATCCGGATGTCCTGAGACATCCGGATTTGTTTGTTAAATGACCCAGTTACCATTACGGAATACTGGTTCTGATGTGCCGTCAGCTTTAATCCCATCGATGGATAGATCAGGCCCACCGATCATAAAATCGACGTGGATAATCGATGAATTCATCCCTTTTTCAAGCAGTTCTTCTTTTGACAATGCTTTACCGTTATCAATGGCGTTCGGGAATGAACGGCCAAGCGCAACGTGGCAGGAAGCATTTTCATCGTACAGCGTATTATAGAATAATACTTTGGAGTTTGAAATCGGTGAATCGTCAGGAACTAAAGCAATTTCACCGAGACGTCTTGCACCTTCATCATTGTCCAGCATATTTTTCAGCACTTCATAGCCTTGTCCTGCCTCAAAGTCAGTGACAACACCGTCTTTGAAAGTCAATTTGAAATCATCGATAATCGCGCTGTTATAGCTCAGCGGTCTCGTATTGCCGATCACCCCGTTGACACGGCGGAAATCAGGAGATGTAAATACTTCTTCTGTCGGCATGTTGACTTGAATCTCGACACCATCAGCATTGACAGCACTAGCACCCAGCCAGACGTGCCCTTGATTCAGTCCTATTTCAACATCTGTTCTATCTGATTGATAGTGCAGTTTGTCATAGGCTTTTTCAGTGAGCAGCTTCGCTCTTGCGTTTAATTTCTCATTGTGAAGTCTCCATGCTTCCACTGGCTCTTCCTGATCTACCCGTACCGCTTTGATCATCTCATCTAATAATTTAAGTCGCGCTTCTTCCCCTTTTAAATCAGGGAATACAAGTTCCGCCCATGCAACGTTCGGAAAAGCAACGATGCTCCAAGTGAAATCAAAACGCCCGACTGCACGTGCATAGTCACGGTTTGCCTCGCCCAGTGCTTTAGCTGAAGCAGCAATTTTAGCGGGGTCTGCATTTTTCAACAGTTCCGGTGTCTGAGAATAGATCTTCAAGTTGGCAATGCGTTCAGCAACATAAGCATTCGTCTCATCGATACGGTACTGTTCCACTGTTTCAAATACTTCCATCGGTGCGTGTTCATATTTCATCTGCGTAGACGGACCATCTGATAATTTCTGGATGACCTCTCTTGCTCCTGCTTCGTATGAGGCACGTGTTAATTCCCGCACAAAGTCAATCGCATCGATATCTGCATTTAATACAACACGCTGTCCTGGTTGTACGTTTAATCCAACTTTAACAACGAGCTCTGCATATTTTTTCACTGTTTCTTCGTAATTCATCGTCTCACTCCTTATAAGTATTAATTCTATTATATCGGAAAACGAAATAAATTTGGAGAAAAAAAGAGACCAGTGCGCACTGGTCTCAGAAGGAGTCTTGCTGTATGAAAAATTAGCTGTCTTCAGCTTATCAATGAGCGGACAGAAATACATCAGTATTTACCGCAAAATTTATAAAAATCAGATTATTTTGAGAGCATCCATGACACTGCTATAATATGTTTGACTGTTAAAGGAGGAATTTACATGACCACGTTAAAAACTTATTTTGAGAACGGACTGACAACAGAAGCATACATCGATCATATGCAGGTAAACAAAGAAGACATGCAGGCTATTTATGATCAGTTCGAACTTCCTGAAGATGAACGGTTGTCTCAAATTAAAGATAAGCATTTGAAAGCCATTGTCATCACTGAAGATTGGTGCGGCGATGCCATGATGAACATCCCTGTTCTATTGAAAATCGCTGAACAGATAGCAATGGATGTCCGTTTCGTGCTTCGCGATGAAAATCTTGACTTAATGGATCAATATTTGACGAACGGCACTGCGCGTTCAATTCCAATCTTCGTCTTCCTTGATGAAGACCATCATCAAACTGCTGTCTGGGGACCACGTGCACAGAAAGTACAGGATTTAGTCACCGAACTACGCAGCGACCTGCCTGACAAAGAAGATCCGACGTTCGAGGAGAAAAGCAAAGAAAAACATCAAGTGATTCATGAAACATATAAAAATTCTCCGGAACTATGGCAGGAAGTCTATCAGTCAATCATCGAACGACTGACTCATGCATAATTTAACTGAGCTGTGAATCATACTTCGAACAATGACACCCGCTTCAAAAGTTAATATAAAGAAATCAAATAATGAACGCCTTTTTTGTAACAAAGGCGTTCATTATTTTTTCCAATACATTAAGTTGCCATCTTCATGGGTTACTGTAAAGCCTAACTTCCCGAGTACGCGTTGCGAGGCGATGTTTGATTTCAGACATTCCGCTTTGAATATAACAGGGGCATGCTGCACGAGCTCATTCAGCAATGCGCCTACACTTTCAGTGGCATAACCCTGACTGCGATAATCTTCTTGAAAGAAGTAGCCTACCTCGACGGTATCATGCTGTCGTTTTAAAGCGATGTCTCCGATATAGGTTCGGTCTTTCAGCTGAACCATCCACATCTCCCAATCTGCTAATGTAGGATCGATGGACAGCTTGGCCACACGATTCAGCAATCGCTGATGTGCCGTGTAATCTGCCGTCATTTCATTAATCCACGGTTGTTCCAGCGGTCGAATACACAATCTATCGGTCACCATATGACGAGTTCCGGCAGCTGATTAACCAGCAGGCAGATGACGCCGATAATAGCCGCCGTCCATACAACTGGAAGTGCCTGCATTAAATGTTTCTGTGAAGCGCCTTGATTAAAGACAAATATTGTCTGCACACCGAGCGGCATAATCAGCCCGATGGCAAGAAGAAAAGCATGCGTCATCGCTTGCAGCATAGTAACCTCCGTCAAATAAAATCCATAATTACAACCTTTGTTATTCAAACAGCTTGATTGAATTTAAATGCTCTCCTTCTACTTTCAGAAAGCTGAACAGCTGACTGCGATGATGACTTAAATGTGCCAGAATCATAAGCAGCCATTCAATCTGACTATATGTCGTCCCCCAGTAGCTCGTAGACCTTGCATCCAGATCTTCCTGTTCCAGGTCTTTATAAGCATCTTCCAGAATACTGAAACTCAAATCCATCCGCGCCTCGAGCATCTCTACAGTGGTCAGTTCTTTCTCCCAGTAGAAGTAAAACTGGCTGATTTCTTCAGCTGTCGCACCTTGTGCTAACTTGTAATCTGCGTCAGGTATCAGCACGAGGTGATGCAGCAGCTGAAGACAAGTTCGTCCGCCTGGATAAATCTCCTGTTCCATCGAAAAGAAGCTGACGCAGTGCATCAGTTCTTTAATGCTCTCGACTTGAAATTTGAGCTGGCTGAATATAGGATTCAGTGATTGCTGCATGTCATCCCTCTTTTCCGACAAGTGTTAAATGACGCGTTGCTCTAGAGGCAGTCGTATAGAGCAGATACTTATCTTTGACTTGGTCGTATGCGTCGTAATCGATAATATAGACATGGGAAAACTCAAAGCCTTTGGACATATAGTTCGGCATGATGAGCTTACCTTTTGTAAATGTATACTGGTCATGTGTCAAAAGTGTCACATCTGACTGATCGATGGCGGTATGAACCTCAGCTGCGTGCGCTGCATCTCTCGTGATAATAGCGACACTTTCTGACTCGAGTGTCTTCAGTTCGTCCTTAAATGCATCAAATGACATTTGCCGTACTGCGTCACCTGTGACACCGAGCGATTCGGTAGTGTCATTGCCGATCAACTGCTTAGTGAACTCTGTAATCTGAACGGTTGAACGATATGACTTGACGAGTTCAATTGCTTTCAGCTGATCAAGCGTATTGACCGGTATCGGGTGGACCATCTGATGTTTATCACCGAGCAGCGTCTTCCGTGCATTCGGAAAAACAGCTGAAATACAGGCGAGCTGCACCGGGCTGTAATCCTGGACTTCATCAATAATCAAGTGCTGAATCTTCGGTTCTTTGTGCAGTCCTTTAATCTTAATGTTGAGGTACAGCAGCGGTGCGATATCCTCATAGTTCAGCGTCTTCTGTTTCAATGATTCCATCGTCCGCTGACGCGTCGCACTGTCCAGTTGTTTCAATACATCCAAATAAATCCGCTCGATATTCACAAACTGCAGTTGCGTGATATAACGTTTAAGCGCTTTGAACTGCTTCGTCTTCTCGCGTTTTGCCTGACGTTCCAGTTCTTCGTCCGTACCGATATATGTATGGACTTTTTTCAGTGCTTTCGTCCGTTCTTTAATGGCACGGTCAAGGGCATCCTGATAGCGCGGCAGCAGCTGTACTTGAATTTTCTTCAGCCGAGTGTCAATAGGAGATGTTCTGAACTTATCATAGAACCACGTGTTCAGTTCCTCTGTCGTAACAAAGGGTTCCTCCTTAATCCGCACGGTTCTGAATTTCAATTGCCGTTCTGCAAGAAGCGTCAGCGTCTCATCAAGTGCATCGAGCAGGCGCTGTGACGATTTCAAAGTAAAATCATGCTGTTCTTCAACTGATGCCTGCCTCATCCGTTCGATATGTGCGAACAATGCCTCAAAACTATTTCTAGTTCCGAGTTTATCGTTGAGACGATAGAACGTTGTTGCATTAATAGTTGCCTCACCGAGCTCCGGCAGCACTTCTCCGATGTAATCACCGAACATTTCGTTCGGTGTGATGAACAGCATATTCTCCGCCGACATTTTATGGCGATGTAAATACAGCAAATAAGCGATGCGCTGCATGGCAATGGACGTCTTGCCGCTTCCTGGCGGACCAAGGACAAGCATATCTTTGGCAGACGTCTGTCTGATGATTTCATTTTGATCCTGCTGAATGGTGGACACGATAGATTTCATTCTATCTTTCGCTGTGTCAACGAGCAGATGCTGGAGGGCGTCGTCACCGATATAGAGTTCCGAGTCGAAGACGTCAAGCAGTGTCCCGTCTTCAATTACGAGTTGAATTCGTTCATTCACATCGACTGTTCTTGGACCGACGTCAGGAACATCATAAGTCACTGCGCCAAGATGGTTGGCATAATATGTACTTGCAACAGGCGTCCGCCAGTCATAGATAATCAGATCATTGGTGGATGGGTCTTTCAGGCTGTTAAGTCCGATGTACAGTTTTTCTTGCCCCACTTCAGCGTCAGTAAGAGTCACCGCTCCGAAGTACGGACGCTCTTTCATTTTACCGAGACTATCCGCCACATCCTGGCGGTTGACCTGCAGCTCTTCCTGCATTTTTAACGATGGTAATACTTGTGAATATTCAATTTGTGTATCATCAGAAATTTCTGAACCGAGTTCAGCAAGCGCAAACCGTCGCTCTTCAATCAGTTCACCGGTAGTCCGTGACAACTCACCAGTCAGTTCGTCATGAATGACATCAATCAGACTGATCACACCTTTAAGATGCAGCGTTTCTTTATCTTTTGAAACCATAACATTCTCCTTTGCAATACTACTATTTTAGCGGATTCATGCTTAATTAACAGCTATTTTGACCGGAGCGCGCGTGATAGATGCGCACGTGCAGGCTTATGTATCAACAGCTGTTTGAATTCACGCGGCGTTAGATAAGATAATCTGATGTGGAAGTAATTGATATATTCGAGCCACATGAACCCATAGATCAATACAAGCAGCCCCACACTTGATGATGCAACAGGCAGATTGATGATGATGAGTATTGTTGCACCGATCATCAGACTCACAATCAAAAGGTGCAGCATCTTGAAATAATTCTTCTGCTTGTCCGTCAATATAAGTTTACGTTGATGTTTGACGTGTTCAAGCATAATAGACCAGAAGTAGCTGCCTGTCGCTAACGTGATGCAGATCGCACTAAAGGGAACAAAGAACATCGGGTCTATTAAATACACACGCGCTTCTTCATCAATGACAGCAATCATTATCCATAACATCGCGAATCCTATCGCTGAAGCTCCTTCCCCTATTTTAAGTTGCTCGATTTCCTTCAATAACGACGATCTCATAACGGCTCTCCTCTTATATGATGTGTCTATATCATTGTTTATGATGCAATGATCTATGTTGCGTTAAGTGCCAACTCATACAATAAATTCTGTTGTCGTGTCCTTGAGAATCATCTGCTGCCTCCCTATGTTCATTTGAAATGAGTGAAACAACAGATCATCGGAAGCACACTAAATAACCTGATATGGGTTCTATCAGGTTAACGGTCAAGCTTAAATATATCATGCTGCGGATGTTTTTCCCCGCGTATCATTTCAAGCAGCATTTTCGCTCCAAATGCAGAATATACAGTGCCATTACCACCGTATCCAAGGAGCATATAGCAGTGAGACATATCAGGGACTCGTCCAATAAAAGGTTTTCCGTCTGTTGTTTCACCAAATCTTGCACCGTAGCAGTCGTCCGCTGCTATCTCTATGTCCGGAAATAACTTCCTGAACTCACGGACTAACCGCCGGGATTTCTTGCGGATGAGGCGTTCGGAGGGGACACGCTTGTTGTTATCATCGAGTCCACCGACAATGATTCGATTACCTTCGACATGACGGATGTAGAGATACGGTCGCGCCGTCTCCCAGATCATCGCTTTCTCAGCCCAGAATGCACCGTCTTCAATAGGTCGAGTGACCACTGCAAATGAGCGGACAAACTGCTTCTTCTTCACTGATTTGACGAATGTGTTATCAGCATAACCACCGGCATAGATGACGTGCCGTGCAGTAATTCTACCGCCTGTTATGTGACAATTCACTCCGTCACTTCCTTCATGCCAGTCCAGCAATTCGCTCTGTTCATATATATGTAAATCATACGTATTCACTGCCTTGTCCAACAAGCGCTGGATAAAGACATATGGATTAATTTCTGCATCTCCATGAGTGACAAGTCCCATTGACCGGTTGATTCCGTAAGTCTCTGATAGTTGACGACTATTCAGCAGATCACATTTAAAGCCAAACTTTCTGAGTGCCACATATTCTTCGCGGAGCTTGTTGTCATGCCGTTTTTTTGATGCGTACAACACGCTGTCACGATTTTGAAACTCAACATCAGCCGGTAAATCAGTGCACAATTCACGAATATACTCAAGTCCTTGAAATGATAACTGATAAAATTCAAAAGCTTCTTCTTCTCCGAAATCTTTGATACAATCTGCCAATGTCTTGTCACTCATAAACTGAAGCAGGCCTGTATTAGCCGCCGAACTTTCAGAAGCAACCATTCCCCGATCGATCAGTATCGTCCGGTAACCTGCGCGGGCCATCGTAAACGCAGTGATAGCACCGCTCATACCTCCGCCGACGACAAGCACATCGCATGTCTCATCTCCTGTCAGTGCAGGATAATGTGTATGATCAAATGTCTTCGGCCAAAACAATTCTCCGTTGCTCAGCATCGCACTACCCCCTTTATTGACACTATACCCATTTGACATCCATATGATGCTATGGTAATTTGTAACTAACTAATTAAAAGGAGGCGTCACTTAAGACGATGGATATCCGATAACATGAAACACATGCGAACTGCATATCATGTGAAATTGATGATCGGGATAAATCTGTCTAAATCGTGACGCCTATACGTTGTTATCGGCTTATTTATGATGCCCGTAGTCTCTTCACATGATGTGATGAGACTATTTTTTATTTGGAGGCAATCTTATGTTAACAATTAACGAACCTTTAATTGCTGGTGATAAACGACTGGCAAAACACATTCATCTGACTATCACAACGGGCACTCATGCTGCGTTGATCGGTAACAATGGTATTGGAAAATCTACTTTGTTGAAACTCATCCATAGTCGATTTGATGCGGCTATGCTGATGCAGACTATTACCGACAACACTACAGTACTGAACTTCATATTGATGTCACATCCGGATGTATATCGCATCAAGCAGATAATGACTGAGGACTACGAAGTAATCAGTGACTACATCGAAGCAGGCGGCTATGAGCTGGAGCAGCAGATCGTACTTCAGTTGAAGAAATTCGGTCTAACTGAAGAACATCTTGACCGCAGTATCCATACTTTATCTGGAGGAGAACAGACAAAAGTCGCACTGACACGTTTGCTAATTGAAGATAAGCCGATTTTTATTTTCGACGAACCGACGAACCATATGGACAAAGAGACAAAAACGTGGCTTATATCATGGATGAAGCAGGCTAAGAAGACCATCATCTATGCATCACATGACCGTTCTTTTATTAACGAGACCGCACATGAGATCATTGAACTGACAGCAGACGGCGTGCGCACTTTCCAGCTGAATTACGATGATTTTAGGCAGCAAAAAGAAATTGAAGAGCAATCAAATCAACTCCAGCTGGACAAAGAACGCAAAGAAAAGCAGCGGATGAAACAAATGATCCAGGAAATGAAAGAATGGCATAATAAGGCCAACCATCATGCAGGTGTCAGAGATGTCGGAGAACAGAAAAAAGTTGCTAAAATCGCAAAACGCTATAAAACGAAGTCTCGTCAGCTGGAACAAAAAATGGATCAATTCAAAGGTATCTCAAAAAAAGATCAGCGGACTGATTATTCCATTGCAAGCAGTCCTATAGAAGCGAAACAGCTTGCGTCATTTGAACAGATTGGCTTATCGATTGAAGATCATAACATTATAAAAGATGCTACTTTTATAATCAACCGTGGCGATAAAATCGCCTTGTCCGGCCGTAACGGCAGCGGCAAGTCCACTCTACTTAAAATCTTAGTCAATGAGTACCAGCCAACTACAGGACGAATACGGATTAATCCAGGCACTAAAATCGGCTATTTCTCTCAGCAACTGGATGTTCTGAACTTCGACCGCACCGTATTGGACGAAGTACTGTCATTAGATGATATGACTATCAGTCAAGCACGGACGATTCTTGCGTCATTCAGATTCAAGGCAGACCGTATGGACGATATTATCAAGGACTTATCCATGGGCGAGAAATGTCGTTTAGCGTTTGTAATGCTGTATTTTTCGGGAGCGAATTTACTTGTATTGGATGAGCCGACCAACTATTTTGATATCGAGATGCAGGAAATTGTAGAACAGATGTTGATGACTTACACCGGCTCCATTATCTTTGTTAGTCATGATACTTATTTCACACAACAAGTAGCTAACAGACAGTTGATGATGACAAGCGGAATCATACAGGACCTTGACCTTCACATTGAAGATGAGATTAACGAGCAGCAACTGGCTGATGAAATCAGGGATTATCTCAAACTGGATATCGATCCGCCCCATTAATATGTGTTATTCTTCAGCAATCAGGGTATAGAAAAAATGACAAAGTACAAAGGGAGTTTGAATAATGACTGCAAGTAATGACTACTTAAAAATTGATATTGTTATGGAAGGCAATGTCACTGTGAGCCACTTTGAACGTCTGACAACGACTGAAAGTATTACATTCAACAACTTCATCGCTAAATTCAACCGCAATACCAATGGATTTATCGCTATTAAAGAAGGCGAAGAAGTATCAGCAATCAATGTCGATAGAATTTTGAAATTAACACCAAGAGATATCCATACACTATAAAAATCAGCTTGCGCTGATTTTTTTTATACTCAAATCAGGAGGTGTTCAATGAAAGAGCATTTTATTAATAAGGACTTGACCGATAGACATGATGAAAAAGAAAAAAGCGTTGAATTGACTGAACTATTCTATGACCTTGTATATGTCTACGCCATCGCACAGATTTCTCATACGATACTACATGCAGAAAATGGCGACATTCCTCTGGATGCATTTATGAAATATATAGTTATGACACTCATATTTTATTCCGTATGGTCTTATCAAACTGCCTACACAAATCGCTTTGGATTAATCAGAGCAAAAGATGTGATGTTCCTGATGTTCAATATGTTCATCGCGATATTCCTTGCAATCAGTCTGTCGAAAGATTTTTCAGACGTATTCGATCCGGTCAATGTCTGTATCGCCATTCTTTATTTCTCAACCAGCCTGCAGTTTTTTCTGAGTCTACTGGATAATACGAATATAGAAGACCGGTTCGCTGCTGTTGTCTTCGGAACAACTATGTTCAGCAGTGCCGTGCTTGCCACTATCGCGATATTCATCCCATCGCCGTGGATGTATGTCGCGTTCGGATGCGCACTTGCTGTTGCCTGCTTCAGCCCTATGCCGTTTAGGAAAGCATTAAAACAGTCGGCAGTCAATGTGCCTCATATGGTGGAACGATACACACTGCTTACCATCATTATGTTCGGAGAAACGATCATCGGTCTGACCAATATTTTCAAACTCAATGATTTAAAAATCACTGATGTGTTATTATTCATCATCATCATTGCATTATTCGGCTGCTACTGGATGAAGACAAACAGACTTATTAGTGATGAAGACTATGCTTCCGGTATGACGATCACTATCGCTCACTTCTTCATACTCATAGGGCTCGGTATGGTCAATGCGTCGCTTGTACTCGATGCCAGCAATGATGTGACGAATCTATTCAAAGTTCAGCTGATGTATAGTGCGCTTGCCAGTTATTTTGCAGGACTGCTGCTGACACTGAATTATTCTCACAAAAAATTCAACTATGACAAACATTTAATCATCATCGTAGCTGTGATACTAGCAGCTGGGTTTCTCATCGAATATCTTCTGAAAGATGCGCCGTATACACTGCCTATCTCAACAGCAATAGTGACGACGATGATTTTCTTTGTCTATCGCTATATTTATCAGACTAAATATCCTAAAGAATAACAGACGGCCGTTATGAGCGGTCGTCTTTGTCTACTTCTTCTCTGAACGTTTGAATCAATCTTCCGTCCTGTCCAATCAGTACAGCCGATAAATAATCAAAATTACCTGCACCGCTGTCAATATTCAGACTATGAGACTTAGCGTTATATTCCGGCCGTCCGCTTAACGTCGGGGTATGTCCGATGACCTGTAATTTCTTCATCCGCTTCAATTTACCACGGAATCTAAGTACACTCCACCACGAATCCTGTCTGAATTTTCGTATCCCCCAAAAATTAACACCCGCATGTGAAATATAGAGTACTTCATTCTCATAAAATAATGGCAGTTCACCCATCCAGCGCACATCATCCCGATGCTTTCCTTTTAGATCATACTTCTTGAATGTATTTCTATAATTTTCTTTCATGTCTTTAAGTGATGTACCACCTTCAATATATTTGACTATCTCGTATTCATGATTGCCTTTAATGCAGACAGTATTTGGATATTTCTGCTGAAGCGCTCGAATGTGAGCGACTACTTCCTTGGAATGCTTCCCCTTGTTAATATAATCTCCGACGAAGAGCAGCTGTTCTATCTCAGCATCCCAATGTTTAAGAATCTTTTTGAGTGTATGATAACATCCGTGAATATCTCCTACAATATAGTAATTCATTCATTAATCCGCCTCTTTATTTTGATATAACATTAAATTACCACTATTTTATGCGAACATGTGTTCTATTTTATGTTATAATGAATGTGTCGTCACTTTCGCTGGTCATATGCTTAGCGGGAGGAGGTGTTATGATGGATGAAATCCTTGTTCGATTGGTTCCTGCTCTCTTGAGCGGAATAGCGATCACTTATTTCGGTTACTGGCTCAATCACCGGGATAATAATGATCAATAATGACGACAACACCACAAAAAAATCCCAGGTCGACTCGCACTCGACCTGGGATTTGGTGTTATTAGAATGAATCCTGTTCGGCTCTATTATAGCATAAAAGAAACCATCATGTCATTTTCCTTTTATTTCTTCAACCCTCTTTCTTTACCAGAACGGCTCACTTAACAGCCTTTGCCACTGAAATTTGTTATCATGGTAATAAGTTAAAATATGTGGCTCACATGAAACTAAGAGAGGATACTTATATGCAGAACAAACCAGATTACCAGCTGATTGCTGTTTTAATGTCAGGCGCCTTTATCGCCTTTCTTTCAAATACGTTTCTGAACGTAGCACTTCCATCTATCATGGATGATTTCAATGTGACGACCGCAACTGTCCAGTGGGTTACTACCGGCTATATGCTGGTCAATGGTATAGTCATACCGACCACTGCTTTCTTGATGCAGCGATTCATTGCCAGACAATTGTTCCTGACCGCTATGCTGCTGTTTTTGGCCGGAACAATCATTGCTGGGTTTTCACCTGTATTTTCAATACTAATATTAGGACGAATGATCCAGGCCGCTGGTGCGGCGATTATGATGCCGCTGCTCATGAATATTATGATGACCAGCTTCCCTCCAAGGCAACGAGGCACTGTTATGGGGATATTCACATTAGTGATGTTCTTTGCTCCGGCTATCGGACCGACATTATCGGGATTTGTCGTACAGTATTACAGCTGGCATTACTTGTTTTACATGATCATACCGATTATATTAATCGTACTTCTTGTAGCCTATATACGGCTGCCGAAACATAGTGACACAACTTCAATTAACATCGATGTCTTGTCTATCGTTCTATCGACATTCGCATTCGGTGGTATTCTATATGGTTTCAGTGCAGCCGGGAACAAAGGCTGGCTGCAGCCTGATGTCATTGTCGCCGTAGTTGTCGGCTTTGTCACATTATTCTACTATGTGAAGCGTCAGCTGAACTTATCAATACCAATGCTGGACTTCAGAGTGTATGAATATTCGATGTTTACATTAGCCTCTCTTATTGTCGGCACCATGAACATGGCACTTTTTTCAGGTATGCTGCTGATGCCGATTTACTTACAGAATTTAAGAGCATTCAGTCCGGTGGACACGGGACTGCTGCTGCTTCCTGGAGCTATTATTATGGGACTGATGAGCCCCATCTCCGGCAAATTATTTGATATGCTCGGTCCAAGAAAACTTGCCATGACGGGTCTTTTCATTACCACGGTGACGACATTTTTGTTCAGTCGTCTGAATTTCGAATCGTCTTATGCTCATATCATCACCATCTATTCTTTACGTGCATTCGGTATGTCTCTTGTGATGACACCGGTGATGACGAACGGTCTGAACTCATTGCCCAACCGCTTGATGCCTCATGGTTCTGCCATTAATTCCATGTTGAATCAAGTCTCGGGGGCTGTAGGAACAGCGCTTCTCATTACATTGATGCAGAATTATACGCATACGAAGCTGCAGCAGCTCATCGGGCAGTTCGGTCGTGATAACATCGATGAATTGACGCGTCAGGCGACTCTTTCAGGCATCAACTTTTCATTTATCGTTGCCTCAGTTATCATTCTCATTTCATTTATATTGACCTTCTTCTTGAAAAGAAGTGGACTGGAACAACAGGCTTAATATTTATTTCGTCTTGATGATGCGTTCATATTTGAATGTACCGTAGTGGTGCGGCTCAAAATTTTTCAGGTCATCAGGGAAATAGACAACACGCCTCTTGATATAGAGCGGTATAATGAAGGCGTCTGATGGTCAGCATCTTTAATTATGGGACTATTTTGTTTACGATGGCAATGTTTCTGTCAATGCTTCAGTTCAGTACGACATTGATAGCATTTATGCCGAAAACCGCTGCTCAGATCAATGCTTATTCATTTACTTGTTCCATCCGATTATATTAGATCCGATATTTACGTACACTGAACGATTTCAGAGGTATACGTTAGTGTTCATTCCTTTCTCTGTATTTATTGTCGTCGCCTGCTGTATTAGTGTTGGCACACTATTACGTGACTTCCTGTTGTTTAAGTATGTAATCGGCAAACAGCCTTATAAATTGTGAGTATCTCATCATTTCCGAATAATTCTAACCATCGTTAAGTAAATCAAAAGAAACCTCTTTTCAATGACATTGAAAAGAGGTTTCTTTTGTATAAAGACGATGCTGAACTACATCATCCCCGGCATGCCGCCCATTCCCATGTCTGGTGCTGCTTCTTTTTCAGGGATTTCTGCGACGACCGCTTCTGTTGTCAGGAACATTGCTGCGACGGATGCTGCGTTTTGTAATGCTGAACGTGTCACTTTCGTAGGATCGACGATACCTGCTTCAATCATGTTCACCCATTCATCTGTTGCTGCGTTGTAACCGACACCTGTTTCAGCATGTTTAATTTTCTCAACAATGACGGATCCTTCAAGACCTGCATTTTCAGCAATCTGACGGATTGGTGCTTCAAGTGCTTTCAAGACAATTTTCACACCTGTTGCAACGTCGCCTGCTGCTTCTACTGCTGCTACTTTGTTGTAGATAGACACTAATGCTGTACCACCGCCTGCGACAATACCTTCTTCTACTGCTGCGCGTGTAGAATTCAGTGCATCTTCGATACGTAATTTACGTTCTTTCAGCTCTGTTTCTGTTGCTGCTCCGACTTTGATGACTGCTACACCGCCTGCTAGTTTCGCTAGACGTTCCTGTAATTTTTCTTTGTCGAATTCAGAAGATGTGTCTTCAATCTGTGCTTTTAATTGTCCGACACGTGCATCGATATTATTTGAGTCGCCTGCACCTTCTACGATTGTTGTATCGTCTTTAGTGACATGAACTTTTGCTGCTGTACCGAGCATGTCAATAGAAGTTTCTTTCAGTTCAAGACCTAAATCGTCAGTGATGACTTGACCGCCTGTCAAAATCGCTAAATCTTCAAGCATTGCTTTACGGCGGTCACCGAAGCCTGGTGCTTTAACTGCGACTGCTGTGAATGTGCCACGCAGGCGGTTCAAGACGATATTTGTCAGTGCGTCACCTTCTACATCTTCAGCAACAATCAATAATGGACGTGATGTTTGAACAATCTGCTCTAAGATCGGCAGAATATCCTGGAATGAAGATATCTTCTTATCTGTAATTAAAATATAAGGATTATCGAGGTCTGCGACCATCTTATCTGAGTCTGTGACCATATAAGGTGACGCGTAACCTCGGTCAAACTGCATCCCTTCTACGACTTCAAGTTCTGTTTTGAACCCTTTAGATTCTTCGATAGTGATGACACCGTCGTTACCGACTTTTTCCATCGCTTCAGAGATGAACTGACCGATTTCTTCGTCAGCAGCTGAGATAGCACCGACTTGTGCGATTTCTTCTTTGCTTGACACTTCTTTAGAAATCGCTTTTAATTCTTCGAGCGCCACTGCGACTGCTTTGTCAATTCCTTGACGGATACCAACAGGATTAGCACCGCTTGTCACGTTTTTCAAGCCTTCTTGAATCATTGCCTGTGCAAGTACTGTCGCTGTTGTGGTACCGTCCCCAGCGATTTCATTGGTTTTATTCGCTACTTCTGCAACAAGTTTAGCGCCCATATTTTCATAGGGATCTTCAAGTTCGATTTCTTTCGCGATAGTCACACCGTCGTTTGTAATTAACGGAGCTACGAATTTTTTGTCTAAAACGACGTTACGTCCTTTTGGTCCTAATGTCACTTTTACTGCGTCTGCTAATTTATCAACACCTGCAAGCATTGAACGTCTTGCATCTTCTGAAAATTTAAGTTCTTTAGCCATTATAGTCATTCCTCCTGTTTGATCATCACTCTATTAAGAAATTTTCTAATCATTATTGTACAATTGCTATGACGTCATCTTCTGAAAGTACTAAATATGTCTCTTCACCGAGTTTTACTTCAGTACCGCCGAACTGAGAATAAACGATGCGGTCGCCAACTGAAACTTCCATTTCACCCCGTGTTCCGTTATCCAATAAACGTCCGGGTCCTACAGCGACGACAGTGCCTTCATTTGACTTCTCCTTAGCTGATTCAGTCAAGATGATACCACTTGCTGTTGTCTGTTCTTTTTCAGTTTTTTCAACTACGATTCGATTACCTAATGGTTTTAACACGATAGTTCCTCCTCAGAATTTTAAAATGACTTAGCACTCTTTTATTTGAAGTGCTAACAATTAAATAATAATCAAAGAAGGTCAAAAAAGCAATTATTTTGCTGTATTTTTTTTACGGCTCACAAAATATCATGTACAATAAGACAGTATATTGAATTAAAGGAGCAAACCATGAAAATCAGACGTCTCTTTGCAAACATTTTAATTGTCCTTATTTATGCTGCATCTCAGTTGTCATCATTAATCCCAGTGTTCTTATATAGAAATGCCGGCCTTACATCTGATGAATTATTCGCAAAAACCATTCCGTTTCTTGTCGGCGGCTTCATCGTCGCTTCCATCCTCGTATTTTTCATCAACCGGGCGATTGTCAATGAGACGAGATTGGAACGCTCTTCAAAAGAAAACTGGCGGTATACTATCACTTGGATGATTGCAGGGCTATTTCTAGCGCTCTTTGTACAGATGATCATGAATATGATCAATGTCTATCTTCTGAAGCAGCCGATCGAAAGTCAGAATACGACTAACATTCTGTCCATCGCCCAGCAGTTCCCTGTATTCATTATACTGATTGCAGTTGTTGGACCGATTCTAGAAGAATTCGTCTTCCGCAAAGTGATATTCGGTGAACTCTACGAATGGATCAAACTCCCACGCTTTGCGGCATTCATTATTGCCGGTGCCATCAGCGGATTCATCTTTTCAGCTGCTCACAATGATTTTGACCATACGTTGATCTACATGGGGATGGCATTTGTCTTTGCCGGACTATATGTAGCGACACGCCGGATCATAGTGCCGATTGCCGCACATATGGCAATGAATTCATTTGTCGTATTGGTTCAACTCGGTTTCAGTGAACAGCTTGAAGATGCAGCGGAAAAGGCCAAGATCTCTACGCAGTTCATCTGGGCAGCAGCCAGATCATTCATAGCTTAATAAAAATCTCGTCAAAGGAAGTCCCGGTGAACCCACCGGGACTTCCTTTGACGAGATTTGAGTTGCTGTCATTACTTTTTGTTCTTATCCTCATCTTTAATATCGAGTCGTTTTTCACACTGTTCAATAATCGTCTTCAATGCCTTAATACGCGCTGCTTTTTTGTTATTGGCCGGAATGATCACCCATGGCGCGTCATCAGTTGATGTCTTCTTGATCATATCATGACTCGCTTCCAGATAAATGTCCCATTTCTCACGGTTACGCCAATCTTCTTCTGTAATCTTCCATTGTTTTTCAGGCGTATTCTCACGTTCTTCAAAACGCTTCAGCTGCTCTTCTTTGTCCAGTACAAGGAAGAACTTGATGACAATCGCCCCTTCTATGATGAGACTCTCCTCAAAATCTTTGATTTCATCGTACGCCCGCTGCCATTCTGCTGTACTCGCAAAGCCTTCGACACGCTCCACAAGCACGCGTCCATACCAGCTGCGGTCAAAAATTTCGATATGACCTGTTCTCGGGAGATCGACCGCAAATCGCCATAAATATGGATAGCTGAGCTCTGTTTCTGTCGGTGCAGAAATAGCATTTACTTCGTAACCTGTCGGGTCGAGTCGTTCACGGACGCGTTTAATGTTACCGCCTTTTCCTGCTGCATCCATCCCTTCATAGACAAGGATGAGCGGGATTTTTTTATCATAGAGTGCATACTGTAGTTCACGCATGCGGTCCTGTAGTTCAGGCAGCTGTTTTTTATAATCTTTTTTAGATATTTTGTCTTCAGCATCGACAAATAGCTCGGTCTTGAAATCTTCAGTGAACTTGCCGTCCACAGCCTCTTTTTGCTGTTCGTCATGCGTTTTAAGCGCTGCTTCCAGACGTTCGATGATGACTTCGTACATGTCGTTGATAGCTTGATTGCGCTCATCATAAGTGATATTTGTCCAAGGTGAAATATCATCTGTCGCTTTGATTAATTTTTTCATGCCTTTAAGATAAGTTTCTGTCGGAATAGCGTGTTCAAATTCTTCAGCTTTCCAGCGTGTCAGCGGATTGTCCTTAGTTTTCTGAATATGTTCCTCACGCTTTTTATCGTTGATTTCAACATTGAATTTAATGATTTCATAGCCGTCATTTAACAGCATCTTCTCAAAGCCTGCGATTTCTTTCAGCAGAATGGTGTAATCCTGGTACAGCTCTTTCTTTAAGCCCTGCACCTCATAGTCGAGTAGACTCGCATACCAGCTCCGGAAATATATCGTTACATCCCCTCTTTTAGGAAGGCTCTTCCAGTAAGGAAATAGAAACGGCATGCGGAGGTCTTCAGCAGTCGGCGTCTTAGTGGCATAGAACTGAGTATATTTCGCATCCAGTGTTAGCAGTAGTTCATTAGACAACCGTGATTTACCCGATGCTGCGACGCCTTCAAATAAAATCATGACCGGTATTTTGGCATCATGTGTCAATCGAATCAGTTCTGCTGTTCTAACCGCCAATTCTTCATTGATTTTTGTCATCATATCATCCCCTTTTCATATCATCATATCACATGACACATTTTAAAAAATGTTTTTAAAACATTTCAAAACCCGAACGAATATTGTAAGATTAAGTTAGCTAAACAAAGGAGGATTTTCATGACTACGACTTTTAATGATTACACTTACACTCGTCCTGATCTCGATGCGACTAAAAAAGCATTTGATGCGTTGATCGATAAATTTAACGCTGCAGATTCAGCCGACGCACAGCTTGAAGTGATCAAAGAATTGAATCACGTCCGCAACGATATCAATACGAACTATTCACTCGCTATGATTCGTGCATCGATTGATACCAACGATCAGTTCTATTCTGATGAACGAGATTATTTTGATAACAATGCGGCACAGCTTGCTGCGCTGGAAGCAGATTACTTCAAAGCATTGACATCAAGTCCGTTCAAAGATGCACTTGAAGAACAATTAGGTTCGCAGCTATTCAGTCTTGCTTATAACATCGTCAATTCATATTCTGATGAAGTCAAGGACTTGATCAATGAGGAAAACAAAATCAGCAGTGAATACTCAAAGCTCATCGCCAGTGCAGAAATCGACTATGACGGCAAGCAGTTAAACCTTGCACAGATGGGGCCATACACGCAGTCAACAGACCGTGCTGTCCGCAAAGAAGCAGCGTTAAAAGTGCAGGAGTTCATGAGTGCCAACCTCGAAGCATTTGATGATATTTATGACAGACTTGTCAAAGTTCGTCATGACATTGCTTTGAAGTTAGGGTTCGACAACTTTATTGAACTCGGCTATATGCGTATGCAGCGTATCGACTACGATCAGCAAATGGTCAGCAGCTACCGCGACCAGATCAGAGAACATGTCGTACCACTTGCGACTAAATTATATGACCGTCAGGCAGCGCGTATCGGCGTCGATAAACTCAAATATTATGACGAACCGATCCTCTTCCTCAGCGGAAATGAAAATCCAAAAGACGAACCAGCTGTTATTTTGGAGAACGGCCGCAAAATGTACGAAGCACTGAGCCCTGAGACAGGTGAATTCTATCATTTCATGATGTCCCGCCAATTGTTTGATGTCGAAGCGAAAAAAGGCAAAGAAGCAGGCGGCTACTGTACGTTTATCGACAACTATAATGCACCATTTATTTTTGCGAACTTCAATACGACTGATCATGACATCACCGTGCTGACACATGAAGCAGGTCATGCCTTCCAAGTCTACTCATCACGCGACCAGGAAGTACCGGATTATTTATGGCCGACACACGAATCATGTGAAATCCATTCGATGAGCATGGAATTCTTCACATACCCATGGCTTGATCTATTCTTCAATAACGCTGACAAATTCAAATATAAGCATATTGGAGATGCAGTACAGTTTCTTCCGTACGGTGTTGCTATCGATGAGTTCCAGCACCGCGTTTACGAACGCCCTGAGATGACGCCTGAAGAACGCCGCCAAGTATGGACAGAGCTTGAAGAGAAATATTTACCGCACCGCGACTACGACGGTATTTATCCATTATCAGAAGGATCACTGTGGCACCGTCAAGGACATGTCTTCAATTCACCTTTCTATTATATTGACTATACTCTTGCACAAGTCTGTGCGTTCCAGTTCTTTAAACGCAGCCGTGAAGATTTCGATTCAGCATGGCAGGATTACTTGAAGCTATGTCGATTAGGTGGATCGCTGCCGTTCAATGCACTTGTCAAAGAAGCGCATTTGAATTCACCATTTGAACAAGGAACATTATCAGATATTATGAACTACCTTGAAGACTATATTGACAATATCGATGATTCACAGTTTTAATTACAAAAACGGAAGTCCCGCTATTGGGACTTCCGTTTTTGTTATTTCTCAGCGGTTGTTCTGCGCAGGAATAACAGGCCGATTGAAAGCAGGGCGAAACCGAGCAGTGCAATGCCTGCATTCTCACCTGTATCAGGGAGTGCTATCATCTTTTTCTGCTTACTGTCCTGTTTTTTGTCTTTTTTGCTATCTTTCTTACTGTCTTTGTCTTTCGCTTTAGATTTCTTTTCGTCAATTTTGTCTACTTTTTGCGTGACGAGTTGGCTGACTTTCTCATCTAATGAACGGTAATACTGCTCTCCTGCATGAGGAGAAAACTTGCCGGGTTTGATCTGATGCTTGTTATCCGTCTCGCGTGCAGGAGTCGGTTCCGGTATATGTGCTGCCGGTGGTTCTACTGTAGGAATTTCGGTAGTAGGAGCAGCTGGATGTTCTACTGCTTCATTAGAGACGGGTGGTTCTGTCGATGGTTCTTCAGTCTGAGGTTCTTCAGTCGTAGGACGTTCAGTGACGGGTAACTCTGTCGGCACAGATGGTACCGGCTGAGTCGGTGGTATTTCGCTCTCAGGTTGTACCTCAGGTGTTGTCACGACTTCAGTTTCTGGTTCTGCTGTTTCCGGTTCTGCAGTCTCCGGGAGTTCTGAAGTCTCCTGTTCCGTAACTGTGCCATTGTCAGGTTCATCTGCTGTTACCGGTTCTGTCACTGAAATTTCAGGTGAAACGACTTCAATATCTTCATTATTGTCCTCGGCTGTTGCAACTTCTGTAGAAACAATCTCCATAGTATCACTCGGTGTTATGTTTTTTTCTGATTCTGCAGCATAAGTTGTAGAACTCACCAGCGCACCAGACAAAAGCACTGTTAAAGAAATATTATAGTTGAACTTATGCATGTATGATTCCTCCAATTTATGGTTATCCCAATTATATAAGATAAAATTACCTATTTCCATAAAGATGGTATTTTGTTATCTATTCTTAATAATGTGTATACTTCTGAAACATCTTTATTGTAAATTTAAATAAACTTTTTAAAATATTTGAGTTAACCTCTTTACAATTCAAAGCTATATAGTATAATAAATATATCTAGTATAAAATATATATTAAGGAGTGCTTATGGACATCAAATATTTCAGCACTGACACTCATATAGGTGCCGTGCATTTGAACGTTAACTTTATGGATAATTCCATTAAATTTTACACAGAGATCCTTGGATTGAAAGTACTTGACCGTCAGGCGGATTATATAGCGCTCGGTGCAGATGAACAACCTCTCGTTTATCTCTACGAAACAGCAGCACCTCGAAAAGAGCGCCAGGCGGGTCTCTATCATATGGCATTTCTCGTTCCGTCACGGACAGCGCTCGGTAATATCTTTAAACACTTGATTCAGACACAGTACCCGTTAAGCGGAGCAAGTGACCATTTTGTATCAGAAGCACTATATCTGCAGGACCCTGAAGGGAATGGTATTGAAATTTATCATGACCGTCCTGCAACTGACTGGACTTATCAGGACAACGGTCATATTGATATGGGCACTGTTGAGATGGACTATCAAGGGGTACTTGATGCCAATGATGGGACAGCTTTTGCTGGACTTCCTCCTGAGACAATCATGGGTCACGTGCATTTATCAACAAAAGAATTACCGCAGACTATCAAGTTTTACGAAGATATCTTCGGATTCGATATTATGACGACGTACGGTGCACAAGCAGCATTTATGAGTGCCGCTGGTTATCATCACCATCTCGGCTTAAACACATGGGGTCATGCAGTAAACTCACCGGAACTGACCGATCCAGGTCTTCGCAAATACGAAATCAACTTCCCGAATGGTGAAGATTTTGAGTATTTCAAAAATAAATTGACGGAATTAGGATTAACAACTGAACGTGACGGGAATTCAGAACTAGTAAGAGATCCGAATGGTATCGGTATCCGAGTCATGTACAGGAAAGGGCAGCATCAGTCTAACACTACTAAGGAGCGACTATAATGGGATTATTCAGCAAAAAAACAGACAAAGCAGATTACAAACATTTAGAAGGTGCTATGGAGAAGAGACGTTCAATCTATCATCTTGAACCAAAATCACCTATTTCCGATGAAGAAATTGAACAAGTATTAACAGAAGCTATTAAATTTGTGCCTTCAGCATTCAACTCACAAAGTACAAGAATCGTTCTGCTCTTGAACGATAACCACAAAAAACTCTGGGATTTAACAAAAGATGCATTAAAAGACATCATGGGACCGGACCGTGACTTCTCAGCAACTGAACAAAAAATCAACAGCTTCAAAGCAGGTTACGGAACTGTATTATTCTTTGAAGATACAGGCGTCATCAAAGGAATGCAGGAACAAGCTCCTGACTATGCAGATAAATTCCCTGTATGGAGCCAGCAAACAAATGCGATGCACCAATACGGCATCTGGACAGCATTTGCTGTGAAAGATCTCGGTGCTTCACTGCAGCATTACGACGGCGTTATCGACGAAGCAGTATACGAAGCATTCGACTTACCAAAAACTTGGAAATTGATTGCTCAAATGCCATTCGGTTCAATTGGTTCAGCGCCAGGTCCTAAAGAAATCGCACCAGTAGAAAACCGTCTGATCATCAAAAAATAATTGATCTTTGTACGACGTCAAACAGGCAGCCTGATAGGCTGCCTGTTTATTTTGCATGAGTGGGACGGGTCATTCCCGATATGTAATGGGTCACCGTTTCTGACATCATTTGCCGCAGTTTCATGTACAGACAGTCGAGAACAACGAACTGGATGATACGGCCGTTCATCATCGCGATATGCTGCTGATTTTCTTCAGCTGATGTAAGGAGGACAACGTCTGCGTATGGCCGCAGCGGATGCTGTTCTGTCTGACAGAGCATGATGATATTCAATGCTTTGGCTGCAGCTTGTTCTATCACTGCGCGCTGACTATCATCATTGACTGCGACCGATACAATCACTGTATCTTCCTGCTTCATGTGTGCCATGATGACTGCCGCTGTGCTGTAATGAGTGACGACATCTGCCCGTTTATTCAGTGTCATCATCTTTGTTTTGAAATCCCTCATCACAGTCATTTCTGCCGACTCTACCAGCAGCAGCTGGCTGGAACCACTGATCAATTCTGCTGCCGCCTGTAGATCATCAGCATTCATCAGTTTCTCGGTTCTAGCAAGAGCACTGATCGCATTATTGAATACTTTTTGTGTCAGTACTTGTGTACTGTCTTCCAGCATTATTTTATGATTGTTCAGTTCGACATGCGTATCGTCCAGCTCACGTGCAAGCTGCAGCTTCAGCTCACGATAGCCGGCCAGCCCTATTTTGCGGCTGAA
>CAACXC010000052.1_pt1 | contig 25821 bp, 34 predicted proteins | sample 2275831 | NCBI WGS metagenome assembly CAACXC01 (sample SAMEA5312476, study PRJEB27640) | indoor metagenome | biome: indoor environment; feature: uncontrolled; material: tiles wood | place: Germany | collected 2014-07-07
TAATTCTTACCAGATGTAAGCTAATACTTCTCCACCGATGTTACGTTGACGCGCTTCTTTATCAGTTAATACACCTTCAGAAGTAGAAACTAATGCGATACCAAGACCATTTAATACTCTTGGAAGTTCATCAGCTTTTGCGTAAACACGTAAACCAGGTTTAGAGATACGTTTTAAACCAGTGATAACACGTTCGTTGTTCGCACCGTATTTCAAGAACATACGGATAACACCTTGCTTATCGTCTTCGATATATTCTACGCTTTTAACGAATCCTTCACGTTTAAGGATTTCAGCGATTTCTTTTTTGATGTTTGATGCAGGTACTTCTAATTTCTCGTGGCGAACCATGTTTGCGTTACGCACGCGAGTAAGCATATCTGCGATTGGATCTGACATTGTCATTTAAATATCCTCCTTTCAACTCTTTGATTTTACCAGCTTGCTTTTTTAACGCCAGGAATCTGACCTTTATAAGCTAATTCACGGAAACAAATACGGCAAAGTTTAAATTTACGGATGACTGAGTGTGGACGTCCGCAACGTTCACAACGAGTATAACCTTGAACTTTGAACTTTGGATCACGTTGTTGTTTAACGATCATTGATTTTTTAGCCATTTAACATTGTCCTCCTCTTTTTTAGAGATTACTTTTGAAATGGCATACCGAATTGTGTTAACAATTCACGAGCTTCCTCGTCAGTGTTAGCAGTTGTAACGATAACGATATCCATTCCTCGTACTTTACTTACTTTATCATAATCGATTTCAGGGAAAATCAATTGTTCTTTAACACCTAATGTGTAGTTACCACGACCGTCAAATGCTTTGTTTGAAATACCACGGAAGTCACGTACACGAGGTAATGAAACATTTACTAATTTATCAAAGAATTCATACATTCTTTCGCCGCGTAAAGTAACTTTTGCACCAATTGGCATACCTTCACGTAGACGGAATGTCGCGATTGATTTTTTAGCTTTAGTAACAATTGGTTTTTGACCAGTGATTGCTTGAAGTTCTTCAACAGCTGCATCAAGAACTTTAGAGTTCTGAACTGCATCACCGATACCCATGTTTACAACGATTTTTTCGATTCTTGGTACTTCCATCACTGATGAGTAGTTGAACTTAGTCATCAACGCAGGAGTAATTTCTGTATTATATTTTTCTTTCAAACGAGTCAAAGTGAGAACCTCCTTCCAAATAATTATTAAATGATTTCTCCAGACTTTTTAGCCACACGTACTTTTTTACCGTCTTCTACTTTGTAGCCGACGCGTGTTGGTTTGTTTGTTTTAGGATCTAGTAACATAACATTTGATACGTGAATCGCAGCTTCTCTTTCAAGGATGCCGCCTTCAGGATTCATTTGTGATGGTTTTTGGTGTTTTTTGATGATATTGACACCTTCAACAACCACGCGATCTTTTTTAGGAAGTGCTTCAATTACAGTTCCTGTTTTACCTTTATCTTTACCTGTGATAACGATAACTTTGTCGCCTTTTTTTACATGCATGTCGTAGACACCTCCTCAATTTTTATGATTATTATAATACTTCAGGTGCTAATGAAACGATTTTCATGAAGTTGCCATCGCGAAGTTCACGAGCAACTGGTCCGAAGATACGAGTTCCACGAGGACCTTTATCGTCACGGATGATAACACATGCGTTTTCATCGAATTTGATGTAAGAACCGTCGTTACGGCGAACACCTGATTTCGTACGAACGATGACAGCTTTTACAACGTCACCTTTTTTAACAACGCCACCTGGTGTAGCATTTTTAACTGTACATACAATAACGTCACCAATGTTAGCTGTTTTACGGCCAGATCCGCCTAATACTTTAATAGTTAATACTTCACGAGCACCAGAGTTATCTGCTACTTTTAAGCGTGATTCCTGTTGGATCATACTGAGTTACCTCCTTTATCTTGATAATTAAATGATTACTGATTCTTCTACTACTTCAACTAAACGGAAGCGTTTTGTAGCTGATAAAGGACGTGTTTCCATAATTCTTACGATATCGCCCAATTTAGCTGTGTTGTTTTCGTCATGTGCTTTGTACTTTTTAGAGTACTTTACACGTTTGCCGTATAATGAATGTGTTTTGTAAGTTTCAACTAAAACTGTAATTGTTTTATCCATTTTGTCAGATACAACTTTACCAGTGTAAACTTTACGGTCGTTTCTTTCGCTCACTAGAGTGTCCTCCTCTTTTCAATTATTTTTGTTCAGTTTTTTGTTGCTCAATTTCTCTTGCACGTACAACAGTTTTCATTCGTGCGATAGACTTCTTAACTTCACGAATACGTGCTGTATTTTCAAGTTGACCTGTAGCTAACTGAAAGCGTAGGTTGAAAAGTTCCTCTTTAAGCGCTGTTACTTTTGATTCAATTTCAGAAGTGGTTAAATCTCTAATTTCCTTAGCTTTCATTTGTGTCACCACCCAATTCTTCACGTTTTACAAACTTCGTTTTCACTGGAAGTTTATGAGATGCTAAACGTAATGCTTCACGAGCTGTTTCTTCAGGAACTCCCGCAATTTCAAACATAATACGTCCAGGTTTTACTACTGCTACCCAGCCTTCTACTGCACCTTTACCAGAACCCATACGTACTTCTAAAGGTTTTTTAGTGTATGGCGTATGTGGGAAGATTTTGATCCATACTTTCCCGCCACGTTTCATGTAACGTGTCATCGCAATACGAGCTGACTCGATTTGACGAGAAGTAATCCAAGCTGTAGTTGTTGCTTGTAAACCATATTCACCAAATGTTACTTCGTTTCCGCCTTTTGAACGACCAGTTGTTTTAGGTCTGTGTTGACGACGGTATTTTACACGTTTAGGTAATAACATTATTATTTTCCTCCTTCACTAGACTTCTTAGTAGGAAGAACTTCTCCACGATAGATCCATACTTTCACACCTAATTTACCATAAGTTGTGTCTGCTTCAGCATGTGCATAGTCGATGTCAGCACGTAATGTATGAAGTGGAACAGTTCCTTCTGAATATTGCTCAGCACGCGCGATATCCGCACCGCCTAAACGACCTGAAACTTGAGTTTTGATACCTTTCGCACCCAATTTCATAGCACGTTGAATCGCTTGTTTTTGTGCACGACGGAATGAAGCACGGTTTTCTAATTGACGTGCGATGTTTTCCGCTACTAGTGTTGCGTCCATATCTACTTTTTTGATTTCAATAACGTTGATGTGTACACGTTTACCAGTTAATGCGTTTAAGTTGTTACGTAATTTTTCGATTTCAGAACCGCCTTTACCGATTACCATACCAGGTTTACCTGTGTGGACAGCGATATTAACACGGTTAGCTGCACGTTCGATTTCTACACGAGAAACAGAAGCGTCTTTTAAGTTTTCTGCGATATATTTACGGATTTTTAAATCTTCATGTAATAAAGTAGCGAAATCTTTTTCTGCATACCATTTCGCATCCCAGTCACGGATGATACCGACACGAAGACCGATAGGATTAATTTTTTGACCCACTGTATTCCCTCCTTAATGAAATGTTAGTTAGTTGCTTCTTCAGTTTGGACTGCTTGAGTTGTTTGAACTTCTTTGTCAGCTACTACGATAGTGATGTGACTTGTACGTTTGTTGATCGCGCTCGCACGGCCTTGTGCACGTGGACGGAAACGTTTTAATGTCGGACCTTCGTTAGCATAAGCTTCTTTAACAACTAAAGTGTCAACGTTCATGTCATAGTTATGCTCAGCGTTAGCTAAAGCTGACATTAATAATTTTTCTACTACAGGTGAAGATGCTTTGTTCGTTAATTTTAAGATGGCAATTGCTTCGCCAACTTCTTTACCTCGGATAAGATCAAGTACTAATCTCACTTTACGAGGTGCGATACGGATTGTTCTTGCAACCGCTTTTGCTTCCATTGTTTCTCCTCCTTAAATATGAAATTAGCGTCTTGTTTTCTTGTCGTCTGCACCGTGACCTTTGTAAGTACGTGTAGGTGCGAATTCGCCTAATTTGTGGCCGACCATATCTTCTGTTACGTATACAGGTACGTGTTTACGTCCATCATATACTGCGATAGTGTGTCCGATAAAGTTAGGGAATACTGTAGAGCGACGTGACCAAGTTTTAATTACTGATTTTTTACCACTTTCTTCCATTGCCTCAACTTTTTTCATTAAGTGATCATCAACGAAAGGTCCTTTTTTAAGACTACGAGCCATTATGGCGCCTCCCTCTTTCATGCAGGTTGCTGCGGCTTATGCCGCAGTCTGCACGTTAGTATAATTATTTCTTACGTCCACGAACGATAAGTTTGTTAGAACGGTTTTTCTTTTTACGAGTTTTCTTACCAAGCGTTGGTTTACCCCATGGAGACATTGGTGATTTACGACCGATTGAAGTACGTCCTTCACCACCACCGTGTGGGTGATCGTTAGGGTTCATTACAGAACCACGAACAGTTGGGCGTTTGCCTAACCATCTTGAACGACCGGCTTTACCGATGTTGATTAATTCGTGTTGTTCATTACCTACTTGACCGATAGTTGCACGGCAAGTAGCAAGGATCATACGAACTTCGCCTGATTTCAAACGAACTAATACGTATTTACCTTCTTTACCAAGTACTTGAGCAGATGTACCAGCTGAACGTACTAGCTGACCACCTTTACCTGGTTTTAATTCGATGTTGTGGATTACTGTACCAACTGGGATATTTTGAAGTGGTAATGCGTTACCTACTTTAATATCTGCTTCTGGTCCGTTGTTGATTTCTTGTCCTACTACTAATCCTTTAGGAGCAATGATGTAGCGCTTCTCACCATCTAAGTAGTGGATCAATGCGATGTTTGCTGAACGGTTTGGATCGTATTCTACAGTAGCGACTTTACCTGGAACACCGTCTTTGTTACGTTTGAAATCAATTACACGGTATTGACGTTTGTGACCGCCACCTCTGTGACGAACTGTCAGTTTACCTTGGTTGTTACGACCCGCTTTTCTCGGAAGGGGCTCAAGTAATGACTTTTCAGGTGACGTTGACGTAATTTCAGCGAAATCTGAACTTGTCATATTACGACGACCGTTTGTAATTGGCTTATAATGTTTAATTGCCATTGTCGTTTTTCCTCCTTAATGGAAAATGTATTTTAGTTGAAGAAATCGATTGATGATCCTTCTTTTAATGTTACGATTGCTTTTCTTCTTTTGTTTGTGTAACCGTTATGACGGCCGACACGTTTCTTTTTCGCTTTGTAGTTCATGATGTTCACTTTGTCTACTTTCACGTCGAAGATTTCTTCAACCGCGATTTTAACTTGAGTTTTGTTAGCACGAGTATCTACATCAAATGTGTATTTATCCTCTGCCATAGCCTCAGATGAACGTTCAGTGATTACGGGGCGCTTAATGACGTCACGAGCTTCCATTAACCAAGCACCTCCTCTACTTTTTGAACTGCTGCTTGAGTCATCACAACTTGGTTAGCATGAACGATATCTAGAACGTTTAAACCAGTAGCTGTTACAACTGTTACACCAGGGATGTTACGAGCTGATAAGAACACGTTAATGTCTTCAGCATCAATAACGAAAAGTACTTTTTTAGGTAATTCAAGTGTTGTTGTCATTGATTTGAATTCTTTTGTTTTTGGTGCATTGAATGTTAATGCATCAAGTACTGTGAATTCATTGTCTCTTACTTTAGCTGATAATGCTGAACGAAGAGCTAAACGACGCATCTTCTTAGGCATTTTGTAAGAGTAGCTTCTTGGTGTCGGTCCGAATACGATACCACCACCACGCCATTGTGGCGCACGGATTGTACCTTGACGCGCACGGCCTGTCCCTTTTTGTTTCCAAGGTTTACGTCCACCGCCGCGTACAGCAGAACGGTTTTTAACTGCGTGAGTTCCTTGACGTAATGAAGCACGTTGAAGATTGATTGCTTCGAATAATACATGTTGATTAGGTTCGATACCGAATACGTTGTCGTTCAATTCGATTGAACCCGCTTTAGATCCATCTACTTTTAATACATCATAATTAGCCATTATGTTTGTTTCCTCCTTTCGCAATTACTGAATTATTTATTGCCTTTTTTAATTGAAGTTTGAATTTTTACTAAACCTTTTTTAGGTCCAGGAACGTTACCTTTAACAAGGATGACGTTGTTTTCTGCATCAACTTTAACGATTTCTAAGTTTTGCATTGTAACAGTATTACCGCCCATACGGCCTGGTAATGCTTTACCTTTAAATACTTTAGAAGCGTCAGATGCCATACCCATTGAACCTGGGCGTCTGTGGTAACGAGAACCGTGACTCATTGGTCCACGTGACTGTCCGTGGCGTTTGATTGCCCCTTGGAACCCTTTACCTTTTGAAGTTCCTGTCACGTCAACGATGTCACCAGCTTGGAATGTATCCACAGTGACTTCTTGACCTACTTCGTATCCAGAAGCATCTACGTTTCTGAATTCACGAATGAAGCGCTTAGGCGCTGTGCCTGCTTTTTTAGCATGGCCTTCAGCTGGCTTAGTTGCATATTTGTTAGACTTACGGTCTTTTTTATATGCTTGTTTGTCTTCAAAACCGATTTGAACTGATGAGTAACCATCAACTTCTTCAGTTTTCTTTTGTAATACAACGTTTTGTGCTGCTTCTACTACAGTTACTGGAATTAACTCACCGTTTTCAGCGAATACTTGAGTCATTCCCACTTTTCTTCCTAAGATTCCTTTGGTCATCGAAAGTCGCACCTCCTACTTTAATTTATAATTTGATTTCGATGTCTACGCCTGATGGTAAGTTTAAGCCCATAAGAGCATCAACTGTTTTCGGTGTAGGGTTAACAATGTCGATTAAACGTTTGTGTGTGCGCTGCTCAAATTGCTCACGAGAGTCTTTGTATTTGTGCACGGCACGGATGATTGTATAAACTGTTCTTTCAGTTGGTAACGGAATCGGACCAGATACTTCAGCACCTGAACGTTTAGCCGTTTCTACAATCTTCTCAGCTGATTGATCGATCACACGGTGATCATAAGCTTTCAAACGAATACGAATTTTTTGTTTTGCCATTATTTTACCTCCTCTAATAACGTCTATTTTGGTTTGATAGACTTCTCCACGAAAATTGTCTCACACATCGCCATGGCAAAGCGGCCGGGTGTGTCAGTAACCTTCCGCTTCATCGCTTTTAAAAGTCCAACATTAGATATGATACATGAGTTTTAATAATAAATCAATACTTATCGCAGCAATTTATACTTTTTTCTTCATAATCACATTTCTTTATTCTAAAGGGTTATCGGCTACGTTGCAAGTCTTACCATTTAGAAATATAAAATTAAAATGGTATAATATAGGGGCAGCAATAAAATTTTGCCTATTAGTCTATATATAATAGAAGAAAGTTAATTGAGGAGGCACATGAATGAAAGGTTCAATCCGTATTATACTGCTAGTGTTAGGAGTCATTACGCTATTAAATGAAGCATTTTTGGGAATTCCTATACTTGGTGGTACTTATATTGTTTCTCTTGGCTGGACACCTCTTGGCACGAACATCTTGTTGTACATCATCATAGCTGTGATTTTAGGCGCTGATCGTTACAACCAGGCCAAAGAATTAATGTATATTCCTATTCTCGGGGCGATATTGAATATCATCGCATTCATTCCGTTTGTCGGTATGGTCGCACACTGGATTATGACATTATTCATGATTTATTTCGTTGTTCGTCTACTGAACTACCCGGAATATTCAAGAGATCCGCAAGACACCTACAGAAGATATTAAATCAAGTTTCGAACTACAAAAAAGTTCCATCACTCAGTCAGAGTGATGGAACTTTTTTAATGTTTGACGAAGATAAAGTACATAACAAACACGACGAACATGAAGTACATGATTGGATGTATTTCTTTGTGACGTTTCGCCATGATCATCGTGATTGGATAGAAGATAAATCCACAGGCAATCCCTGTTGCGATGGAATATGATAACGGCATCATAATCATCGTCAAGAATGCAGGCACTGCGATTTCAAAACGCGTCCAGTCAATTTTGCCTAGATTAGAGACCATCAGTACACCAACGATGACTAATGCAGGAGCCGTGACTGCTGATGTAACGACACTCATCAACGGTGAGAAGAACAATGCCAGGAAGAAGCATAGTGCTGTAATGACACTGGCAAATCCTGTTCTCGCCCCTACTGCTACACCGGCAGAAGATTCAATATAAGATGTTGTCGTTGAAGTACCAAAAATCGCTCCTGTAATCGTTGCTAAAGAGTCAGCGAACAAGGCACGTCCTGCTCTTGGAAGCTTGTTGTCTTTTACTAAATTCGCCTGTGTGGCTACTGCGACTAACGTTCCTGCTGTATCGAAGAAATCGATGAACAAGAAAGTCAAGACCACTATCAGAAACTTGATATTCAATATTTTTGACGGGTCCATTAATCCTTCAAATGCTGCACCAAATGTTGGTGCTACGCTTGGTACGCTGCTGACGATTGCTTGCGGCTGGGCAATCAATCCTGTCACAATTCCGATGACTGCAGTCATGATCATGCCGATAAAGATACTTCCCGGTACTTTTTTGGCCATTAGAATGACAGTCAATACAATACCTGCTATGGCAAGAATCACTTTCGGGTCATGGAAGTTCCCTAACGTCACAAGTGTCGCATCATGGTTCTGAATAATACCTGAACCTTGCAGCCCGACGAAAGTAATGAACAGCCCTATACCCGACGACACCGCCATCTTCAGCTCAAACGGGATAGCATTGATAATAGTCTCCCTGAGCCCTGTCATCGTCAGTATTGCAAAGATGACGCCCGAGAACAGGACACCTGTCAAACCGATCTGCCACGGAATACCGAGCGTCAGTACGACAGTGAAGGCGAAAAATGCGTTCAATCCCATACCAGGTGCCAAAGCGATAGGATAGTTGGCAATCAGCCCCATGAACAGACAGCCGACGATAGCGGCAAGAGCTGTTGCTACAAATACAGCGCCTGTATCCATACGCATGGAATCAGGAAGATCTTTTACTGCTGATAACGATAAAGTCGCTGGATTGACAGCTAGAATATAAGCCATTGATAGAAATGTTGTCAGTCCACCTAATATCTCACGTCTATAGTTTGTACCTAATTCATCAAACTTAAAATAGTTCTTCATATGTTCTCCTTTTTACGTTCATTTAATAAGCACTTGTCTATCTTATTACTTTGAATCGTAAAAATCAATGTAAAAATCGAACATTTTTAAATATTAATAACTTTTTGTTCGTATAATGGTTTAGTGGGAAGTTCAAGTTATAATTTCAATCCTTTTAACGCATCAGCGAACGGATTATTCACAGGTTCATCCTGCTTCATATATTTCTTCATTTCACCTTTCGATACTTTGCCAGTTTTATTTGACTTGAAGCGTTTATCCATTGCTTCCTGCGTTTCTCTGAACCCGCAGCTGCAGCTGTACATAGCTTTCTTACCTGTCCCGTGAAGTGTCAGTTTCTTCTTACAGTTTGGACAGCGGGCATTGGTTTGACGCTGAACGTTCTTCTTCGTCTTGCAGGTCGGATCCTGACAGACCAGCATCTTACCGTTACGCGTCTTAACTTCCAGCATGAACTTGCCGCATGTCGGACATTCTGTTGATGTTAAATTATCATGTTTGAATTTATCTTCGCTTGCTTTAATGTCTGCAATCAATGTTTTAGTGAAGGTACGCATTTCCTCGATGAATTGTCGTTTGTTGTACTTTCCTTTTTCAATCTGTGTTAATTTATATTCCCAGTCTGCTGTTAAATCCGGTGATTTCAATGCATCGGGGGCGAGTTCGAGCAGCTGCTTCCCTTTATTCGTCACTCGCAGCCTGCCATCCCGATTTTCAATGGCATTTAGATGATAGAGTTTTTCAATGATATCTGCCCGCGTTGCCACTGTCCCGATGCCACCTGTTTCTTTCAATGTGGCTTTCTGTGCTTTATCCAACTTGAAAATAGCAGATGGATTCTCCATTGCTTTAAGCAGCGTTCCTTCATTGAAATAAGGCGGCGGCGTTGTTTCCCCTGTTGTTTTAGTGAATTTCAGCTGGTCGATCACTTCACCCTGCATGAATGATAATGCCGCTGTTTCTGTCAATGGTTCATACAGCGCCTTAAAACCGAGATCAACAGCCTGTTCGTGCTTGGCTGTGAACTGTGTCTTGCCGACTTGTATCGTCACTGTCTGAACAGTATAGCGGTACGGTTTCATCAGTACGCTTAAGAACCGTTCAGCAATCAATTCATAAATATGGCGCTCTCGCAGTGATAATTCAGCAGCATTCGCTCTCACTTCTGTAGGGACAATCGCATGATGATCAGAAACTTTAGCGTCATTGATGAAATGTCTGCTTCCTTTGACCGGCGACTTCAGCAGCTGGACCACTGTCTGACGGTAAACAGTCCCGCCTAATGCTGCTACACGGTCTTTCAATGTAGGTATCATGTCTTCTGACAAATAGTTCGCATCAGTTCTTGGATAAGTCACGAGCTTATGACTCTCATATAAGTTCTGCATTGTACTCAATGTTTCCTTGGCAGAATATTGATAACGCTTATAAGCATCCTGCTGTAATGATGTTAAATCATAGAGCAGTTCTGGATACTTCTTCTTCTCCACTGTTTCGACAGACACTACGTGCCCCTGCTCTGAATTCAACTCATTCAACAGCTGATCGACTTTAGCTTCATCAAACACCTGTCCACCTGACTGCCATGTGAACTTTGTACCTTTAACAGTGGTAGTAATGCCATAATAGTTACGCGGCTTGAACGCATTGATTTCGTCTTGACGCAATTTTACCATTTGCAGCGTCGGTGTCTGAACACGTCCAGTCGATAACTGTGCATCGTATTTAGTCGTCAATGCACGCGTTGCATTGATACCGACAATCCAGTCCGCTTCACTTCTTGCCATTGCCGCATCATACAACCCTTGATACGCCTTACCATCTTTCAGTCGCTGGAACCCATCTTTAATAGCTCTATCAGTGACTGAGCTGATCCATAACCGTTTGACCGGCTTATTCCCCTTACACTTCTCGATAATTAAGCGCGCGACTAATTCACCTTCACGGCCGGCATCGGTTGCAATAATAATTTCATTGACATCATTTCGTTCAATTTGAGCCTTCACTGTATTGAACTGCTTACGCGTCTTGCCGATGACTACTGTCTTCATATGGTCCGGTAATATCGGCAGCACATTTAAGTCCCATGTTTTATATTTGACATCGTATTGTTCAGGGTCAGCATTGGTCACAAGATGACCCAGTGCCCAAGTAACAATATAGCGGTTATTCTCCATATAGCCGTTTTTATTTTGACTACATCCGAGCACTCGGGCAATATCCCTTGCAACAGATGGTTTTTCTGCTAATACGACAGATTTCATATCATCATTCCTATTCTCTTTTGGTCATTGCATCATTATAGCATGCCCATATAAAGATTTCATTTGAGTTACTTTTATTAATTCGATATGCTAGTGGCAAACAGAGGAGGACGACTGATGAATTCAATGTATTTCCCTGAGCGTGTTCACTGGTTAGTGTGCTCAGATTTTGACGAGACCTTCTTCGCCCACGACTTGTCCAACGCGGAAGATGCGAAGGCACTGGATGACTATACTGCACACCATGCTCAAGAGAGCGGCATTATGTTCGGCATTGTATCTGCAAGCACTATCGATATGATCAAATCCTGCATGGAAATCGGCCATTTCAGCCATTACCCTCACTTCATCTCATCTAATTCCGGCACTGAGCTCTGGTATTATAGAGACGGCGAAGAAATTTACGATACAGAGTATGAAGAACAGCTACTGACACAAGGGTTCTCCAAATCAAACATTCTGGAGATTGAAGACCGGCTGCTTAACGAAGGCATTTCCCTTATTGTGCAGACACCTTTCGTCGACGCTCCGTTCTCTCGCAACTACTACTACCATGAGCAGACGCCTGACATCGATGAAGCCAATTTCAGGCGTATCCGTCAGCTGGCTCATGCCCACCGACTTGTGGTCAATATCAGTAAATGCAATCCACTGATCGGTGATCCAGAACACCATTATGACGTCGACTTCTTCCCAGCAAGTGCGGGCAAAGATGCCATCGTCCATTACTTAACTAAAAAGTTCAACCTCCCAAAAGAACAAACAGCTGCTTTTGGTGACAGCGGGAATGATATCAACATGCTGAATAGCGTGAAACATGGGTATTTAGTAAGTAATGCTACGCCCGAAGCAAAAAAATTATTTCCATCGATTGCAGAATATCCATACAGCAAGGGCATTTTGACAACACTAAAGACAATAATAACTTAAGGAGTGAACAGCACATGAACAGTGCTACAGATGATTATGACAAGGTCAGTCAATTCCTCTATGAGATGAATCAGCAGCCGGAACATCATGTCGGCTACTTAGCGTACAACCAAGAACGCATCAAAAAACAACTGGAACAACTAAGTCCGGAAAATGTCGCTGTATTATCAGAAGATGATGAAATTATCGCAGTGGTCGGCATCAGTCCTAAAGAAGACGATACTGCTTATGTGTTCGGACCGATTACAAAACAGACAGACAGTGCCACACAAGTGAAAATGAAAGAAGTATGTCAACGACTGATACAGCAGAATCCCGACGTCAAAACATACGAATTCTATATCGGCGCCCAGCACGTCTTCGGTCAGGCAGTGATGAAATCATTAAAAACTCAATATTTGGGAACGCGTTATACCATGTCTGCAGCACGTCTTAATGACTCTGATATCGATACACGCCTTGTCATGCCGTACAGTCCCATCTACAAGAAAGGATTAATGGCTTTAATGAAGAACTTATATGTCAATCCGAAAGAACGGACAAAGGCACTGCTCAGCCAACTGGATGGATCCTATGAGCTCTTCATTCTGTTGAGTGAAGGTATCGTCAAAGGATATATCGTGCTCGCAGTTAATGAACACGCAACGTGTTATGTAGACTATGTGGTCACGCATAAAAATTATCGTCAGCAAGGAATTGGGCATCGTCTTGTCGCTTATGCCGCCCGTCATGCGTTCAATGAACATCATGCGACTGAAATACAATTGAGCGTAGAAGACAAGAGAAAACGTACGATTGAATTTTATGAGAAGTTAGGATTCAAAAAAGTGAATGAACTGCATCATTACAAATTTACGTTGGACTGACGAAGAAGTAACGCCAAAATCGTTGTTAAGGTTTTGGCGTTTTTGTTATCTATTGACCTGACTATGATCATGATGATGTTTTATCAGATTATTGATGGGAATAGGATAGTATCAATGGATAAAGGAATGAGGCAATGGATATATTAATCGCATTACTTCCTGCCCTATTATGGGGCAGCGTTGTACTGATCAATGTCAAAGTAGGCGGAACGTCTTATGAACAAATTATGGGCACAGTACTTGGTGCTTTCATTGTTGGGACTGCTGTTTACTTCATCGTTCAGCCTGAACTGAGCGTTAAAATACTGATCGTCGGCATGATTTCCGGCGCATTCTGGGCGCTCGGTCAAGGAAATCAGCTGAAAAGCATCAAAAAAATCGGTGTTGCTAAAACAATGCCCATCTCTACTGGGATGCAGCTTGTCGGAACAACCCTCATCTCAGTGATATTCTTCAATGAATGGAAATCAACGACTGCTGTGATTCTCGGCATCGTTGCACTACTGCTGTTAGTCACTGGTGTTGTTCTGACATCGCTGAAAGGTGACAAAGATGACGAAGAAAACGGAAGTATCAAATCAGCGCTTAACATACTGATTATTTCTTCCATCGGCTATATTACATATGTCGTCATCGGCAGATTCTTCGGTGTCGAGGGATGGGATGCATTATTCCCGCAAGCCATTGGAATGGTAATCGGCGGATTCCTGCTCAGCTTCAAACACAAACCTAAAAAGAAAGCAGTCGTCAAAAACTTGATTCCAGGTGTGTTATGGGCCCTGGGTAACATGGCCATGTTCTATTCTCAGCCAAAAGTCGGTGTTGCAACAAGCTTCTCGTTCTCGCAGATGCTTGTGGTCGTGTCAACTCTAGGTGGTATCTTCATTCTGCATGAGCAGAAGACAAAAAAACAATATATCGGCATTGCTGTCGGGATCATACTCATTATCGCTGCAGCATTTTTACTAGGTTATGCTAAAAAATAACAAGGAGTGGTATCAATGTATCAAGATCTTAAAGAAAAAGTAGTTGTCATTACAGGGGCTTCAAATGGTATCGGAAAAGCAATGGCTGAAGAATTCGGCAAAGAAGGATGCAAAGTTGTCATCAACTATTATTCAAGTCCTGAAGGCGCAGAACAAGTTGCCGCCATCGTTAAAGAAAATGGCGGAGAAGCAATTACTGTTCAAGGTGATGTATCTGTCGAAGCAGATGTGGTTAAAATATGCCAGACAGCGCTCGATGAATTCGGCGGTATCGATATTATGATCAACAATGCGGGTATTGAACATCCGACGCCGTCTCTTGAAATGTCAGCTGAAGAATTCAACAAAGTCATGGAGACTAACTTAACCGGTGCATTTGTCGGCAGTCGCGAGGCATGTAAACATTTTGTTGAAACCGGCAAAAAAGGTGTAATCATCAATATCTCAAGTGTTCATGATGTCATTCCTTGGCCGAACTATGTCAACTATGCGGCAAGTAAAGGCGGCATGAAACTGATGATGGAAACCATGTGTATGGAGTTTGCTCCTAAAGGAATCCGCATCAACAACATCTCACCGGGGGCTATTATGACGGAACATACAAAAGATAAATTCACAGATCCTGACACCCGTGCTGAAACTGAAAAAATGATTCCAATGGGTATCATCGGTGATCCGAAGCAAGTCGCAACAGTGGCAACTTTCCTCGCTAGTGAAAATGCCAGCTATGTGACTGGTGAAACATTATATGTCGATGGCGGTATGACAAAATATCCAGCATTCATGGGTGGTAAAGGTTAATAAAATAAAGGACAAGCGCTAAGCGCTTGTCCTTTTTTGATTAGTAATAGTCATACAAACTTACAACATAACCATCTGAAAAACAAACAAGATGATGATGGAGATGACAATCGACAAATTTGATACCATACCGATAAGCGGTAGTGTCTTATACTTAAACTGAATAGCATAAGGAATTATGGACACACCAATCGGTAATAACAGCCCGATCAATATCGTTGTTCTGAACATTTCATTGAACGGCAGGAAGACATAACATAGCAATCCAATCACTGTTCCGAAACCATAATGAAACAGCAGATATTTAATAGTAATCGGCAAATACGCCTGATCCACCTTGAAGTTCAAATAAATACCTAATAACAGCATGGACAGCGGCATGTTTGCCTGTGAAACGATACCAAAAAAATCAAGTGCGAATGTCGGCAGTTTGACATGGAGGAGACTTAATATGAGCATGATCATGTAAGTCATCAGCGGCACACTTTTTAAGAGACTTAACGCCAAATATCTGATATCAAAAATCTCAGCTCCGTCACTGAAGTAATTTCCGACGATGTAAGTGATACCAAACATGACGATAGAGCCGCCAATATCGAACATCCCAAAATACAGCAGTCCTTCTGCTCCAAACATCTGTTCAACAAGTGGATAAGCAAACAGTCCAATATTCAAAGCAGATGCCATCATACCGACAGATCCTTTGACGTGACGATGATGGTTGATGAATAACAGGATGACAAGCCCTTTGGCGGTCACTGCATATAAAATCATGATGACAGGCAGGAGCATCAATGAAGGCTCAATCTCCACCTTACTGAGTGTCACAATAACAAGTGACGGCAGCGTAATGTTGAAGACAATCCGGCCGATAACACCGCCGTCCTGTTCAGTAAAATAACCGAGTCTCTTCATCAGATAACCCAGCAGAATCATTGCGATAATTGTTAAGAAACTTTGTGTCATACGCGCGCTTCCTTCCCTTACTATGCTAAAATAAATAAAAAACCTCGAGGTGCTTTATGCAGGATTTCATCAAAATTCCGAAACGACTGGCAGTCGTTTCACTTATCATATTGACCCTTCTCATCATGTCTGTCATCACACTTTATTTCGGCGCATCAGGCAGCATTGTACAAAATTTCCTGGCTGACCATGTGGACCAGGAGACGTTGCCCGAAGCAACAACCGCTTTAAAAGAGGCGTTACTTCCATTGATCGTCATCGTGTTATTTCCATGGATGCTTAATTTATTAGGTATTCTTTACTTGAAACGCAGCATTACGGTCAGTGCCATCATGTTCATTGTGGCAGGTCTCTTGATGTTATTCACGCTTGTCATCCCTGTTCTGCTCATTACAGCAGGCACGATGCTTATTATCCGTCATCGTCATTACATCAATTACGAAAAATATAAAACACACTACGAGTAGTGTGTTTTAAGCCAGCACTTCTTCAGGAACCCAGCCGACGATACTCCCTTTTTTAATCAGCACATAGCCGGAGCATGTATCATCAATCACTTTGACATGTTCACCGGCTTCCACATCAAGAAATAAATCCGTGTAATCCTCTTTCAAGCGATAACCACCTGTTCCATCCTCTTGTATGTATTCAGACTTGACCATGAATTCAGTATTTGAGTGCGTATGTACCGCCTTAGTGAAGTAAGGTTCAATATCCTCAATCATTATATCAAATTCCGGAAATGTAAAGGTATGCGGAGATTGAACAGTGACTTCGAATGACTGAATCACTTCCTGGACAGGGTGATCGTCTACATGTTCTGAACAGAGAGAGCCATCTGGTTCAATAATCAGCGCATTCAGCTGACCTGATGGTTTTACTTGGTTGCCGCCGTCTATAGCAATTATTTTTCGCGCGTCGTTGATCTTAATGTCATGACAGTATATTCCATGTTCAACATAATTACAGGCAGGATAATGTCCGACCACTACGTATTTATCAAGCTGATGAGACTGCGTATAGAAGTTCGGCATATTAAGTGCCTGTTCACGAGCTGTCTCCAAATAATCAACACCGTCGATTCCGGCATGGACAAACAAATAATCCTCTGTTTCTATTGCAGTCGGCAGCGTATTGAACATCGCCTGATAGTCACTGTATTTCTCAAGGATATCATCACCGAGCTGCTGCTGACTGTCATAGTCATCGAGTGACCTGTCTACTTCATCCAAATAATCATGGACCCATGTTCGTCTGCGGTCCATATAATCATAGAGCCAATCTTCATATAATTCATCTAGTATGCGGTCGCAGTTCCCTTCAATCATATAGACATTCGGTCGTTCCAGCAGCTCAAAAACATAGCGCATTGTACCTATTGAATCACGCCCTTTATCGATAATATCTCCGCCGATGATCAATAGATCGTCATCAGAAAATCCGACTTGCTGAAGCAGCCGCTGAAATAATTCTTTCTCTCCGTGGATGTCAGAAATCACAATGGTTCGCTTACCCCTGATAGCAAGAGATAAGTAATGGTCCTTGAGTTTCATCGTTTAATCACATCCTTTAATGTCCCGTTGACTACAGTAAGCAGCGACGTCACAGCGATTTTCATTTGAATGCCTATTTGGCCGGCACTGACAATGATAGCGGCGAGTCCTTCAGCTGATGTATCAATGACCGTCGCATACTGCTTCTTCATTCCGACTGGAGAACAGCCGCCTCTAATGTAGCCGGTCTTACTGAGCAGTTCTTTGACAGGCAGCAGCTCAAGTTTCTTAACGCCGACTGCGGCAGCTGCTTTCTTTAAGTCCAGTTCTGCTGCAACAGGTATGACAAACACAAACAGCTCCTGACCACTATGCGTCACTAATGTCTTATAGACCGTTTCTACCGGCTCACCTATTTTGGCGGCAACGGTAATACCGTCGATTCCCCCGCCTGCATCATAGGTGAATATTTCGTAGCTCATGCGCTGCTGATCCAGCTTGCGCAATGCATTGGTTTTAATTTTCTTCGTCATTAATCGTTCCCCGCTTTCAAGTTAGTTACATTATAGCTTATAATAGACTTACATTTTAAAAAATAAAGGAGTGTACATATGGCTGATTTAAACTATCAACTGACAGAATTAAAACAAGAATATGTCAGACTACAAGGTGACATTGAAAAAGTTCAGTCCACAGGCAACCATGCAGACAAACTAGAAGCACGTCTGCATGAACTAGAAGACGCGATCCGCGATGTACGTGAACAACTCAATGAGCAGCAATAATATTAAACAAGTATTCAGCTTATTGATGGTCATCCAGTTCTTCATCTATTTCGGATTCAGTATCGTCATTCCTGTTATTCCAGCTTTGATTGACGATATGGATTTAAGTGCCTTTCATATGGGACTGCTGCTCGCAAGCTATTCCATTGCGTCGTTCATCGCAGCGCCTTTCTGGGGACAGTTCTCAGATAACAACGGACGAAAAAAAGTACTGCTGATCGGTCTGATTGGATTTACTATCAGCTTTCTGACTTTCGGATTATTTATCGATCACTTACCGATGTTGTACTTTTCAAGAATCATCGGTGGATTGTTTTCCGGTGCCTGTTTCTCAACTACTACCAGTATTGTCGCAGATTTGACGACAGCTGAAGAACGTAACCGCTATATGGGGCTGCTCGGTATGATGATTGGTCTCGGCTTTATATTCGGGCCGGCTGTCGGTGGGCTGCTTGCAGGATATTCCTATCAACTGCCTTACTTTATGACAGCTGCCATATTAATGCTTATTTTCATCGCCGTGATGATGAAGCTGCCGGAGACTCACCTTGATAGAACAGGTACGGATGAGGGCGGTATTAACTGGACTATTTTCAGACAACCCGTCGGACTGTTATTGCTCTGTACATTTATTGTCATGATGACAATGAGCGGTATGGAAAGCTCTTTTCAGCTGTTAGAAATTGACAGAATTGCTATTACACCGACTCAGATGGGGCTGCTCTTTATGATCGGCGGATTTGTCAGCGCGATTCTTCAAGGTGGTTACTTAAGACAAGTGAAGCACGGTGCAGAACGTAAAGTGATGATGGCAGGACTGGTCATTACAGCGACTGCGTTCATTATGCTGCCATTCACGATGAATTTAGTATATGCCGGATTATGTCTTGTTATGCTGATGGCAGGGAATGCTATGGTCAGAACATTACTGACTTCAAGTATTACTAAAACAACGACTGCACGTCATATGGGTAAAATGACCGGTATCACTTATTCACTGGACAGCTTAGGTCGGATTATCGGTCCACTTGTCTTCACAGGACTACTGACATTCAGTTTAAGCCTGCCATTTTATATCGGTGCAGTCACAAGCCTGCTTGCCCTTATTTTGATTTACATTTATTTTTCGAAAGGAAAAGTAGCATGATTTTATTATTAACGCTCTACCTGCTCATCTATTTACTCGTTTCTTACGTGAGCATTTATCAATACAACATTCGCATGACGCGTATTCTTAGAATGATCCTCGGCATCAGCCTGCTGTTATTTGCATTCAGCATATTGTTGGGCGTCACACCAACATCGTGGTGGGCGATTCTGTTAGTGCTTGCACTCGTGATGAACATAGAAATCACTTCATTCAAATATAAGCTCCATGATGACAAAGGACTGCTTATTCTTAACTTATTCACATTGATGCTCTCCGTATTAATCATCGTTGTATCATTATTTATTTACGGCCTATAGAAAAATGCCCTGAAAGCTTATCGCTTTCAGGGCATTTTATTATTGTTCAATGACGCTTTCTTTTTTTCTGTTACGGTTTTTGAAGTTCATCAATATTTCATAGACAACCGGAACGACAATCAATGTGAGCAGCGTAGATGATACAAGTCCACCGATGACTGTTACACCTAGTGATTTAGAAATAAGCACTGAACCATCACCACCAATTAATAACGGCGATAGTGCACCAATTGTCGCAAGAGCTGTCATTAAGATTGGTCTGACACGTGTTGCACCTGCTTCAAGCAATGCTTCTCGTGTAGAGAGGCCGCTGTTTTCCATATTGATGACTCGGTCAATCAAGACAATGGCATTCGTGACAACGATACCAATCAGCATAAGTACTCCGATCATCGATGGAACAGATAACGTTTCACCAGCGATAAGCAGTCCCACGATGACACCGATAATAGTAAACGGTAATGAGAAAAGAATGGCCAGTGGTGCCAGTCCACCTTTGAATGTCAGTACAAGAATCAAGTAGACGATACCGATAGCAGCAAGCATTGCGACACCGAGTTGAGAGAAGCTTTCTCCGATATCTTCGTTTGTTCCACCGACTTTAATGTCAACATTGTTTGGTGTATCAATTTTGTCGATAGCTTTTTGAACATCTGCTGTTGTTTTACCAACATCATCTGATTTAATTTTACCGTCGACACTTGCTGATATATCTCCATCATCACGCGTGATAGTATCTGATGACTGGCTTTCTTCAATATCCACTACCTGGCTGAGTTTGACATCACGGCCAAGCGGTGACGTGATTTCTATATCTTCCAACTTCTTCTTAGTCCAGTTTGTTTCCTGGTCTTTCGTCAAAATAACTTCTGTTGATTTACCTTGCTCTCCTACTTTTGTAACGACTGTTTCAGGAGAACGCTGGTTCAATGCCATCGCTACTTGTCCTGCTGTCAGTCCAAGTTCAGACAATCTGTCATGATCCACTTTCAATGTGTATTCATCGTAGCTGTCTGTTAACGATGAATCGACGTTAGATAATGTTTTTTGTTCTTTCATTACTTTTTCGACTTCTTCTACCGTTGAACGGATAGCATCCGCTGAAGGTCCCACAACTGAAACAGCTACAGTGTTAGATGCGCCGCCTGTTGCAAAGTCCTGATTTTTCCATGAACCTGGATGTTTGTATGCGGCTATTTTATCGAGCACTTTTTCAGCTTCATCTTCCCAGTTCGGTGTATCTTTGTTGTATTCAACCATCATTGCCATGTCGTTTGAAGCGACTGGACTGAATGGGTTTTTACCACCGACTGAGAATTGAACGTTTTCTACATTTTTCTTACTTGATAAATATTTCTGTACTTCTTCTGCATGGTCAACCACTTCATCTTCAGTTTCACCTGGCTGTGGTTTGTAAGTTAATGCCAGCAGTTTATCTTCACCTGTCGAGATGAATGATGTTCCGACAAGCGGTGTTAACATCAAACTGCCGACCAGCAGTAAAATACTCAGCAATCCAACGATCCATTTATGTTTTAATGACCATTCCAGCACACGACGATAGAAGTGCGCAACAGCACCCGGCTTTTCGTCATGATGTCCTTTAATGCCATTTTTGAAGAAAATATGAGCAAGCATCGGTACGATGGTAATCGCAATTAATAATGATGCCAGCAAAGCAAATACAACGGTCAGAGCAAATGGTTTAAACAACTCGCCTACTGAACCTGATACAAGTCCAAGCGGCAGGAATACTGCAATAGTGACGAGTGTCGATGACATGATAGGGATGAACATCTCACGTGTCGCATCAGCAATCAGTGCCGAGCCTCTAAGGCGTTCATTTTTCAGTGACATCCGTCTGAAGACATTTTCTATGACAACGATAGAGTCATCAATAACTCGACCTATCGCAACAGTCATTGCACCTAATGTCATAATATTCAATGTAACGTCAAGCTGTCTTAAGATCAAGAGAGCAATCAGAATTGACATTGGAATAGAGACCACTGCAATTAATGTTGAACGGATATTACGTAAGAAAATCATAATCATGATGACTGCAAATAACGCACCAATCAGCGCTTTTTCAATCATCGTTTTCACTGAATCTTCAATCGGTTTAGCCTGATCAAGTATTAACAGACCATCAATATCTTTATTTTTTTTGCTGAATTGGCTGACAGCATCTTTTACATCATTCGCTAATTTTACAGTATTAGCATTATCTGATTTTACGACTTGTACACTTAGAGAATCGTTACCGTTAGTTTTAGAAATAGATTCACGACTTTCTACATTTTTGACAGTCGCAATATCGCCTAATTCAACAGTCGGCAGCTTAGCATTTTTTGCCTGCTCAGCTGCTGCTGCCTGCGCTTTCGGATTTAGAGCGGTTTGTCCACCAGCTCCTGCCGCTGACTGTCCGGCCTGCTGACCACCAGTCGCACCGGTACCACCTGTTGCAGGGATTTTTAATGATTTCAATGCTTCGACTGATGTGAACTGTCCGTTGACAACAATGGATTTCAAATCTTTGTCAAAAGTATAGAGGCCAAGTGGTGCTTCAGTGGTAGCACCTTTGATGTATTGGAGAACAGTGTCTTCAGACAAGCCTTCTTTCTTGAGCTTATCTTCATCAAACTGCAGCTCAATCTGCTCGACTTCCTGTCCAGAGAAAGTGACACTGCTGACGCCATCCACTCCTTCGATTTGAGGAACAAGGTCTTTCTCAATGACTTGTGTCAGTTCTTTGATGTCTTTGTCAGAGGATGAAAAAGAATAGCTGATGACAGGAAATGTGTACATAGAGATTTGATCAATCGTTGGATCCTGTACTTCTTCAGGCATATCAATGCTTGCAATTGCTTCTTCTACTTCTCGTTCAGCTTTGTCCATATCAGTTCCAAAATCATACTGAAGCGTAATCGCTGATGCGTTCTGCATTGACTGACTCGAAACATTATCGACTCCACTCATGCTTGAAACTTTTTTCTCAATAGGATCTGTGACGTTATCCAGCACCGCTTCAGGTGTAGCACCTGGATATGGCGTTGTTATCGTAATTACCGGTGATGAGATGCTTGGTAGCAGCTCCATCTTCATCGTTAAGGCTGAGTAAAGTCCGCCGACTGCAAGGATAAGAGTCATCAACCAGATAGCGAGCTTATTATGTATCGAAAAATTAATAATTTTTTGTATCACTGTTTTCCTCCAATTTTTAATCTCCAATAACAATATAGACTAATAAGAAAATCATTGCTAATGATTGCTTCTGTATTTTTCAAAAATAATATGTGTACCTGTCGTTTCTTTTTGTTGCTGTGATAATTGATCATAGAGCTTATATGCCAGTTTCAGACCAGGCAGTTCTATGTTCATTTTGATGGCTTCATCAAGCGCAATCTTCATATCTTTTAAGAAATGATGTGTATAGAAGCCAGGTTTGTAGTCCCCTTCAAGCATTCTTGGCCCAAGATGAGATAATGACCAGCTGCCTGCAGCTCCTTTGGAGATGGTCTCTAGTACACGTTCTATATCGAGCCCAGCCTGCTCAGCGTAATACAAACTTTCAGCTACACCGATCATCCCCGATGCAATAGCAATCTGATTGGCCATTTTCGTATGCTGACCACTGCCGGCAGGACCAAAATATTGAATGCTACCGCTGAACATGGCGATGATGTCTTTTGTCTTCAGGAATGCCTGTTCATCTCCGCCGACCATCACAGAGAGCGTCCCATTTCTGGCACCAATATCGCCGCCGCTGACGGGCGCATCAATAACCGCCAGTCCTTTTTCTGCTGCTGCATCTGCTATTCGCCGTGCAAGTTCAGGGCTCGATGTGGTACAGTCGATCATAATCTGCCCGGCTCTACCTAGTTCAATCAACCCATGTTCACTTAAATACATCTCCTCAACATCATGCGGATAACCGAGCATGGTGAAGATGATATCGCACTGCGCTGACACCTCTTTTGGACTGTCACACCATACTGCTCCTTGATTGACAAGATCATCAGCTTTATCCTTTGTCCGATTATACACAAATAATGAGTGACCTTTAATATGTCCAGCCATGCTGCTGCCCATCACACCTGTACCAATAAATCCAATATTCATCACTGACCTCCAATATTTATATTTTATTAATCGTGAATTTCCATTAAAATGAATAACAACTAGGAGGGTCTTATATGCAAAAAATGCTCATGCTGCTTCTTATCATTATGCATATCGTCTTCACCGCAAGTTATTTCATCAATAGTGGTATTATTTTCTTCACCAAATATTTCTGGTTCTTCTTCTGTATCTTGACGTTTGTCATTGGATTGGCCTATATGTTTGCGAAACTGCCGAGCAGAGAAAAAAACGTCACCTACAAAATAATGGCTTTTATATTAACACTCATTAGTCTGCTCAGTTTCTGCTTTCTTCTATATTTAGCTTTCATCAATCCTTTTTTCTATCTTGAATTCAGAAACTAATTATATTTTGTTATTTCATCCATGGCTTTTGAGATGGCATCTCTGAAGCCTTTTTCTTCGAGCTTCATGACACCTTGAATCGTGGAGCCTCCAGGCGATGTCACTTGGTCTTTCAGTACTGCTGGATGCTCACCACTTTCGAGCATCATTTTGCCGGCACCGATAACCATCTGACTTGCCAGTTGATAGGCAGCAGCTCTATCCAGTCCAGCAGCGACTGCATTATCTGCCATCGCTTCAATCATCATGTAGACAAACGTCGGAGAAGAAGCAGCAATTGCCGGCATGATCGGCATCAGCGATTCATCGATCCATTTGACTACACCCAGCTGCGTCATCATCTGAGTCACTCTATCCATCTCTTCTTGACTGACATAATCATTACAGCTCATAGCCACAATCCCTGAATTGACCGCAACAGGTGTGTTCGGCATCATCCGAATAATCTTCTGATGATGATCGAACAGGTCATCGATGTCCTGAATAGATACGCCGCCAGCAATTGATAAAATAATATGGTCCTCAGTTAGATAATGTCGCAGCTGCACCGCCATTTCAGCCAATGCATTCGGCACGATACCCAGCATCACTGCATCGTAATCTTTCAATGATTCGAGTGAATCAATGCTTGTCACCCCGTGTGCAGCAGCAAACTCATGTTGTTTCTCATTGTTTCTCAGCCAAACTCCTAATGTGTCCATCTGAACACCACTGTTCTTCCATCCTGTCACCATCTGAGTGACCATTTTGCCGCCGCCAATGATTGCTATTTTCATATTATCCCTACTTTTTACGTCCTTTTGTGAATTTCAATTTCAATCGTGTGATACGTGGTTTCACTTGTTCGATCAATTGATAGACAGGCTGATTCAATACATAATCAAATTCTCCGACTTTTTCGCTGAGACGTGTGCCCCACGCCTTTTTGAACTGCCAGAGACCAAAATGCTCTGAACCTTTCGGCGGATTATTGTCTGTACCACCGAAATCATAGCTTTTTGCACCTCGGGAACGCGCATACCGCATCATGCTGATCTGCATGTTATGGTTCGGCAGATAGTCCCGGTATTCATTGCTTGATGCACCGTATAAGTAATAAGACTTATATCCTGAGAACGTCAGCAGTGCACCGGACAATATTTTCCCTTCAGGATGGGTTTCGTTCAGCTGCTTCAGTTCAGTCAGTTGTTTACTGAGTTTTGTCTGCTGCAGAGCGATATCTTTCAGTTGATTCTGTGCCTTTTTCTGATCTTTTTTCTGTTCAAGCTTCTGTTTTTTTGCTTCAAGCATATTGTATTCTTCTTGAATTTTCGGCATGACATGTGACGGTACAAGCTTCACAAGAAAGAGTTCTGCATCTCCGTCAGGATGAAGTGCATCATATATATTCTCGAAATATGACACATCCCGCGTCAGAAAACCGTCACGCTCGCCTGTTTCTTTCATCAGTGCTGCAAATGTCTTCAAATCTTCACGACCTGCGATATAAGCTTCAGTACCTTTTTTCTGACTGAGCTTCACACGCGAACGGTTGTTTTTTTCAAAACTTTGGATGAGCGATTCGTCTTCTTGATCG
>CAACXC010000073.1_pt1 | contig 24827 bp, 31 predicted proteins | sample 2275831 | NCBI WGS metagenome assembly CAACXC01 (sample SAMEA5312476, study PRJEB27640) | indoor metagenome | biome: indoor environment; feature: uncontrolled; material: tiles wood | place: Germany | collected 2014-07-07
ACGTAGAACTGCCAGCCGATTATCAACTGAACCGGCGTTGCAAGCAGCAGCTGCAACCAAGGATTCATGAGGAGCGCAGGCATTGGAAGAAATGAAGTGAGACTAAAATGAGCGACCATCGTCCACAACAGAGGCAATGACAGGACGGCTGCTGCAATAAACTTAATCAGCTGATGTCTGGATTCCCGCTCTCTTATATCTTCTGTTTCCTGTTGATCTACTTCCTGGAATGCACCGTATCCTAACTTTTCAATACGTGCGATAATCGTTGCAACATCCGTCATATCCGGATTGTATATGACAGAAGCATGCTCTAATGCCAGATTGACATTCGCTTGATCGATACCATCCATCTTATTCAGCACACGCTCAATTCGATTTGAACAAGCGGCACACGTCATACCTGTGATTTCGAGTTCCGTTTTGTCATGTGAGTCCATCGTTATCACCTTTCTATACCTATATGGGGTATATTTTATTTGAAAAAGAAAGTGCGAGTTCATCGCACTTCTCCTTATTCGTTGGTCGGTAAGACCTCGTAACCTTGGTCTTCAATTGCATCTTTGATATCTTCAACAGCAGCTTTTGTATCATCAAATCCTACTGCCACTTCACCATTCTCAAGGTTGACGTTAACGTCGTTCACACCTGCTACTGCACCAACACTTTTTTCGACTGCTTCTTTGCAGTGGTTACAAGTCATACCACGTACATTCAAAGTTTGATTCGCCATTATTACATCTCCTCTCTATTATGTTATTTTCTCATGAGTTTCTGCATCGTTACAAGTAATTCATCCAGCACTTCATCTTCGCCGGCATTGAGACGCTCGACGACACAACCTTTCAGATGCCCTTCAAGCAATATACGCGCCACACTATTCAGTGCCGATTGTGTGGCTGATAACTGTGTAATCACATCATCGCAATAGACATCCTTTTCAATCATTCCTTTAATACCACGAATCTGACCTTCGACTCGATTCAACCGATTGACCATATCTTTTTTCACATGATCAGGATGATGACTCTTTCTTTCTTCAGCACAATGTTCTGGCAACTGCGCCACCTCCTATAACACTTTTAATATACCCTATAGAGGTATATTTGTCAACTGACGAATCATGATTAATCTATTTCATGGAGGGTATAAAATAATGACACCACATTTATAGGAGGAATAGTAATGCAAAATCATCAGTATCAAGAACTTCTTACAACGGTTCACGAGTGTATGGAAACATGTAACATATGTTTTGACGCCTGTCTTAAAGAAGAAGATGTTAAAATGATGAGTGAATGTATCAGACTCGATAGAGAATGTGCTGAAATTTGCAGCTTGCTTGAGCAGGCGATTACAAGAAACTCTCCATTCATCAAAGAAATTGCTGCACTATGTGCAACAGTGTGCGAAGCCTGCTACAAAGAATGCAGTCAACATGACGACGACCACTGCAAGCGTTGTGCTGAGACATGTAAAGCATGTGCTGAAGCTTGCCGTAAAATTGCATAATGCAGCGTTCTCGCTCAATAAAGAGCACCTACTGTTTCTCAGTAGGTGCTCTATTTATATTCATAAGATTTCACACTGCATTTACTTTTATTATCTATCATTATATAATTATCAGAAATCATTCGACGAAAGGTGGGTTCGTGATGGATCAGCCGTCTTTCAAGCAAGGTATACGCGATTGTCTGCCGACGCTGCTCGGATACTTCAGTATTGGGCTCGCCTGCGGAATTGTCGGTATCGCGACTCATCTCAGCACGCTTGAAATCACTCTGCTCGCCGTACTTGTCTATGCTGGTGCTGCTCAGTTCATCATTTGCGCGCTCATCGCGGTCGGCAGTCCTATCAGCGCCATCATTTTCACGACGTTCATCGTCAACCTCAGAATGTTTCTACTCAGTATGACCCTTGCCCCTGCTTTCAGACAGGAATCTCTACTGAAAAATATCGGCATCGGTACACTTCTGACTGATGAGACGTTTGGTGTTGCCATCAATCAAATGGTACAGCAAAAGCGGGTATCAGCTGCCTGGATGTACGGCCTTAATTTGACGGCGTACTTATTCTGGATATTATCATGTTTTCTTGGTGCAGTGTTCGGTCAATGGATTTCCGACCCCGAAATGTTCGGTCTCGACTTCTCGCTCACCGCTATGTTTCTTGCACTCCTTGTGCTTCAGCTCGAACATATTCCTTCCGGCAAGTTAAAACTCTATTTATCCTTGATTGTTTATATCATTATTTTTATGCTGATATTCTGCATGTTTGTGCCGTCTTACGTCGCTATTATATTATCTACCATCGTCGTCGCATCGATAGGAGTGATCAAAGACCGATGACTATTTCCGACACTATGCTGCTCATTATGCTCGGTTCAGCCATTGTTACTATCATCCCGCGCATATTGCCTTTTGTCTTTATCCGTAAAATAGAGCTGCCATCTCTTTTAGAAAAGTGGCTGACATTCATTCCTGTGTGCATTTTTACAGCCCTCATCGTTGACAGTTTCTTATCTGACGGTGATCAATTAATCAATATTGACTGGTTGGCACTTACTGCCATCATTCCAACACTCGCCGTTGCGTTATGGACGAAGAGCTTATCGCTTACTGTCATCACAGGTATTGTTGTTATGGCGCTGCTCCGCTTGTTGTTTTAGCGGCATAACAAAAAAACATATCCTTTTCAGACATGTTTTTAAAGTCGTTTTATTTTTTTGTGATCGGCAGCCATATTTCACTATATTTCATTTCTCCGGTATCCGTCATTCTCGTGAAAGAAATTTCCGGACCAGTTGTCACGGTATAGTCTGTATGAGGTGACCATTCCGTATAAATCTTCCCCCACGTATCCTGCAAATCTTGAGGAAACGGTCCTGTACTCTGAAAGATTGCCCATGTTCCTGACTCAACATGAAGCTCCTCCAGTTCTTCTAATGCGTGCTGCTGCTTTGTCAAGACTCCGATCATATGCGTCAGTTCGCCTTTTCCTTCAAATCGTGTGTCATCAAAATCATATGATGCATTGACTACTTGATGTGGATACAAATCGTTCAAGCTGTTCATTAATTCTTGCTGCGACGTATTGATACTTCCGGCCAGTTCTATAATCTCAGCGTTCAGCCCTTCAAAACGTATAGGCACTCGTTTCGTCACACCGATCATATTAAAAGCTTCTTTCTCTTCAATTCGTACTTCCATCTTCAGTCACCCCTCATACCGATTTTGGTTACGTTTATATTGTACATGATATTAATCAGATAATCGATTATGCTGTCATTCTGACAGATATACTGTATTTCGTTATAATATGATTAATCGTAACAGACATTAGGAGGATAGGATGACAGAACAAATTATTATTAATCATGTCTCAAAGTCATTGGGTGATGTTCAAGTACTGAAAGATATTGATTTTGATATGCATGCCGGCAGAATTTATGGCTTTATCGGTCCTTCCGGTTCCGGAAAAACTACTTTAGTACGCATGATCGCCGGAATGGACTATCCAACTAAAGGAAGCATCTATGTGCGTGACAAAACCGTTCCACACATGTCTCTCATGCATGAAATCGGATTTATGGCACAATCTGACGCCCTCTATCTGGATTTAACGGGTCGTGAAAACCTGGAATTCTATGCCTCACTATACTCATTGAACAGACAGGCTAAAGAAAAGCGGATTCGTTATACTGCTGACCTGGTCGGATTGACTCATGACTTGAAGAAACGTGTCAGCCATTACTCAGGCGGTATGAAGCGAAGATTATCTCTTGCGACGGCGCTGCTGCATGATCCTACGATACTCATACTCGATGAACCGACTGTCGGCATTGATCCTGAACTTCGCAGTATGATATGGGATGAACTGGACAAGTTAAAGCAACAAGGAAAAACGATTATCATTACTACCCATGTGATGGATGAAGCAGAACGCTGTGATGATATTGTTATGATCAAAGACGGCATGAGCTTAACTGAAGGTTCACCAGAAGAACTGAAAGCACGGTTTCATGCGGCATCATTTGATGAAGTATTCATCAATGCAGGCAAAAAGCAGGTGTCACAATGAAAGTGATGGGACTGATCAAACGGATTCTACTGGAAAAGGTCAGAGATAAACGTACACTTGCTCTGCTGTTTATTGCACCGCTGATTATTCTGACACTGATGCATATGGTCTTTGACAGTGATAGTCAAAAACCCGTTGTCGGTACAGTGAATATTGAGCCTTCTATTGCTGATAGATTGGAAGACAGCGATATGACCGTCGTGAAATACAAAGAACGGCCTGCTGACAGTAAGTCGTTCATGGAAACACAAGATCTTGATGGTCTTGTGATCAAGCAAGGGGATACAGTCACGATTAAACTTCTTAATGAAAACCCTGGAATATCCGGCCGAATCAATACAATCGTCAGCCAGACCTATCAACAGAAGACACAGAGCACGTTAATTGATGACATGAAAGCCAAATTAAAAGATTTCACAGAATCATTGGACAACATTCCATTCAGTCCTACTAAAAATATGGATCTGTCAATACCTGAAAAAACAGCAGTTCATACAGATTATATATACGGCAGCGAGCATACCACTCTATTTGATACCTTTTCGCCTGTATTGATCGGATTCTTTGTCTTTTTCTTCGTCTTTCTGATTGCCGGCATCGGCTTCTTAAAAGAGCGGACGTCAGGGACATTGGAACAGATGCTGATGACACCGATCAGACGTTACGAAGTTATATTAGGTTATGTAGCAAGCTACGGTATTCTTGCAGTGATTCAGACGATTGTCATCGTCTTGTTTTCAGTATACGTGCTGCATATTGCAGCGCCTGATACTATCTGGGGCGTCATTGTCGTCAACTTGTTCGTTGCGCTCGTCGCCTTATCTCTCGGCCTGCTGTTATCAGCGTTTGCAAAGTCAGAATTTCAGATGGTTCAGTTTATTCCGCTGGTCATTGTCCCGCAAATCTTTCTATCAGGTATATTTCCGCTCGAACCAATGGTTGGATGGCTGCAGGTACTTATGCCGCTCTACTATGCGGGAGATGCGCTGAAGAATATAATGTACAAAGAAATGCCGCTCAGTTCAGTTACTGTCAATATCGTCATCCTGGCATTATTTGCAATTGCTTTTATTATATTGAATAACATCGTGCTTAAAAAATATCGTAAAATATAAGTTGAAATGATCAAGTGTTCTTCAGTAAAAATGATATTTATTAAAATAAGTGCATCATTCACTAGACAACGGAAGAAATATGTTATATACTAAGGTTAATTAAATCGAACGTTTAAAAGGCAACGCATTCACATGGTACAAAAGTAACGTGGTTTGTTAATACTTTTGTAACGTGTGAATTTCTTTTTGAGAAATTCTGATTTAGTAATAATTATTTGGAGGTCATTACACATGACACAAGGTACAGTTAAATGGTTTAACGCAGAAAAAGGTTTCGGTTTCATTTCAGTTGAAGGCGGAGACGACGTATTCGCTCACTTCAGCGCTATCGAAGGCGACGGCTACAAAACATTAGAAGAAGGACAAGCTGTTGAATTCAACATCGAAGAAGGCCAACGTGGTCCTCAAGCAGCTAACATCGTTAAATTATAATTTAACCTTCAAAGACATCTCATATGAGATGTCTTTTTTTTGAGTCAAAAATGGCCTTCAAATCAATTTTGAAGGCCATTATATCCAGCTACAGTTCTTCCAACTCTTCAGCAAAAGGTCTGAAAAATATCGTCACCAGGCTGAGTAGACTGTATATGATGAATAATCCTTTGAATCCTGATACTTCAAGTATAAACCCTGAAAAGAAGGTTCCTATGAATTGACCGGCTGCAAGTGAGATAAAAGTCACAATTATCCCCATGGACGGATACTTCACATAAATTCTTGCACTCCAGAAGGCGTAGACACCCATACTGAACACATAGATCATACCAAATAACACGGTTGAAGCCGCAATGACAATTCCGTTAGTAGTGATGATCAATAATACGTTGGCCAGAGCGAGCATCAATCCGGTAAACACATGGATGCGCATAATGCCAAACATCTCAAGCGCCTGTCCTGCAAATCCTCCGAGCAATCCTCCGATTCCGAGAGTGACCCAGAACAAACTCGTCAGTTCGTTGAAATCCGCTTGAAAAATATATGACTGAAAATAAGTCCAGTAAGCAGAAGTCCCGATACCTAGAAGCAGCGTCGATAAGACTAACTTCCTGCCGTAAAATAGATGACGCACATCCAGTTGATAGTTCAGATGACTCATCTCTATGAACGGCAATTTTGTATAATTGATCAGCGTAATGAACAAACTCAGCAGAATGAACACCAAATAACTATAGCGCCAGTATTCCTGAAAGAAAAAGACGATCAGTCCTATAATGATAAGTCCTAAACCAATCCCTGTATTAATCCAGGAATTACTCCTGTCTTGATAACCATACGTGATTTTTTCCTTAATGATTGAGCCGTATGGCGCTGTCGCAATCCCAGCAGCATAACCAAGTATAATGATACCAACCCCAAAAACCATATAATTCATCGATACCATGAGCAATGTCAAACCGATCAGTGATAACACACTAGAGATGAGCAGATCGTGTCTCGGCTGGATGTTTTTGAACAAAGTAAATACCGTAATGATGCCAAGACTATAAGTTAAATAAGATACAGATGAAATGATCCCTGATATTTGATTAGTCATATGTAGTGGTCCGTTGAAATATGGCAGCAGCAGGCCGTAACTGAACCGTGAGATTCCGTAAGCCATCGCAATAAATATGATACCTGTAAACACAAGCTGACGTTCTTCTTTCATAGCATCGACTCCTGATAAATCTATCAATGGATGATTACCCTATTGAAAAAAAAATAATCTGTCATTAAATGACAGATTATTTTCTAGAGGTTTCATATATCCCCTTTATATATTAGTGGTTTCACTGAATTCTTTAATGCGTGCCCCAATCTGATCTCTTACACGTTGAAAAACAGTCCATTCCTGACCAGCCGGATCTTCAAATCCCCAATGCTCTGTTTTCACATGAGGTGGTGTCACTGGGCAGACATCTTTTGCATGATCACAAAGTGTAACCACCAAGTCCGCACTATTCAACAGCTGGCTGTCAATCTTATCAGATGTCTGACTGGAGATATCAATTCCTATTTCTTTCATCACTGCGACTGCCTTTGGATTAACACCGTGAGTTTCAATGCCAGCAGAATAAACATTCCACCCAGGTAAATATTTTTTCCCAAATCCTTCTGCAATCTGACTACGGCATGAATTACCTGTACATAAAAAATAAATTGTCTTTGTCATATATTCCATCATTCTCCTCAATTAAATATTAGCATTGAAAAATATAAACCAACAAGTGTCATCAACAGTACAGGAATTGTAATGACAATCCCTGTCTTAAAATAAGTCCACCACGAAATCTTTACACCTTTACCACGCAGAACATGAAGCCATAGCAACGTAGCAAGAGAACCGATCGGCGTAATCTTCGGCCCAAGGTCGCAGCCGATGATATTTGCATAGACAAGTGCCTCTTTGATCGTTCCTGCAGCCTGAGACTGGTGAATGGCAATGGAATCAATAAGAACTGTCGGCATATTATTCATGACAGATGATAGAATAGCGGATAAAAATCCCATACCTATCACTGTTCCGAATAATCCAGAGTCAATGATCTGATTGATGACACCTGCCAGCGTATTGGTCAGTCCTACATTTTTCAGTCCGTACACAACGACATACATCCCTATAGAAAAGAAGACGATTGACCACGGCGCACCTTTGATGACTTTAGCAGTATGAACAGCTTCACTTCTCCGTGCAAATATAATAAAGACTAAAGCGATGACTCCTGCAATAATTGATACCGGGATATTAACTAGGTCACTGACGAGATAACCGATCAACAACAAACCTAGAACAACCCAGGACATCTTAAACAACGTTCTATCTTTAATAGCCGAAGCCGGACGCTTTAATTGCGTGGCATCATAATTTTTCGGGACGCGTCGACCAAAGTACAACCAAAGCACAATAACTGATGCTGTCAGACTGAAGATATTCGGCAGAAACATATGTTTCGCATAATCAACAAAGCTGATATCGAAGTAATCAGCTGAGACGATATTCACTAAATTACTGACAATAAGCGGCAGACTTGTAGTGTCTGCAATAAAGCCGGAAGCAATGATAAACGGAAATACCATCTTCTCATCAAACTTCAGATGACGGACCATTGCTAGTACAATCGGTGTCAGAATAAGAGCAGCCCCGTCATTCGCAAAAAATGCAGCAACAACAGCACCGAGCAGGCAGACATAGATAAACATGAGCAGTGACCGCCCTCCGGCAAGATGTGTCATATGAAGCGCAGCCCACTCGAAAAAGCCGATTTCATCAAGGATCAATGAAATCAGAATGACAGCGATAAAAGTGAATGTGGCATTCCATACAATATGGGTAACGTCTAATACGTCACTCATATCGACAACGCCAAATAGCAGAGCCAGAATAGCACCACCTATCGCTGAATACCCGATTGATAATCCTTTCGGCTGCCATATGACAAGAGTCAACGTCAGCAGGAATATAAATACAGCAATCCATGTCATGATTCACAGCACCCTTCACTGTTAATCTGTACACATACACAACGCTCACTTTCAGTCACTAACTGCTGTGTGAACTGAAGGACATCAGTCATTTTCTCTTTGTTCAGTGCATACATCACTTTTGTACCCTCTTTCCATGAGGTAACCATCTCTGCTTCTTTCAGCTGCTTCATATGGTGAGACAACGTCGGCTGAGTGACATTGAAATGTGCAAGAATATCGCACGCACACAACGGGCCACATGATAAAAGATCGATAATTTCAATTCGATTGCGGTCTGACATCACTTTAAACAATGAAGCCATCTGTTCATAGTTCATAATCTTCTCCTTATATAGATGAATATCTATATCATAATACAAATATAGATATTCGTCTATATTCGATAGCCTATAATGGTCGGCTAAAGATCAATAAAACCTAAATCCATTGCAATATGCCATGCATTGATGCGATTATCAGCACCGAGTTTATCGATGATGAGTGATGTATAATTTCGGACTGTGCCGTCACTTAAAAACAACTGACTACTGATTTCCTTACTCGATAATCCTTTTCCAATCAACTGTAGAATTTCCTGTTCTTTGTCTGTCAGCGGGTTTTTTGTCAGCATCATCGGCAGCAGCTCTGGACTGTATTCTTTCTGTCCTTTCATTACTTTGTCAATGGTTTCAATCAATTCATCGACTGAGCGTTCTTTTAATACATAAGCATCGACACTCAAGTTCAATGCTTTTTCAAAATACCCTGGTCGTTTAAACGTTGTGACGATAATCACTTTACACGTCAGCTGCTGACTTCTAATAAATTCAAGTACCTGCAATCCGGTCATTCCAGGCATTTCTATATCGAGTACTGCTGCATCAAACGACTCATTAAGTGCTTTTACTGCAGCAGCGCCGTCAGCAACACCTATTACTTCTGAAAACTTTCCACTGATTGTCAGCAATTTCACCATTGCTTCACGCAGCATGCTCTGATCTTCTGCCAGTAGTAACTTCATCTCATCACTTCTCCATTTCTATGCTGATTTCAAATCCTGTCACTGTGTCTAAATAACGCAGCATTCCGCCTAATTTCTCAATTCGACTGCTGATACTTTTCAATTCGGTATCAGGATGAGCCAGTCCTTTTCCATTATCTTTAAAAAGCAACAGCACATGTTCATTGAGCTCTTGAAGATCAAGATAGACGTAATCAGCATCGCTATGTTTTATGACATTATTGACTAGTTCGCGGATCAGCATGACAAGTTCATGGTTCTGCTCTTCGTCCATTGTGGAGACTTGCACTTGATAATCGAATGTAATGCCGGCGTTTTCAAGCAGTTGTGACGCCTGCTCCACTTCTTCCTCTATCGTTGCTCTATTGACTTTGTCAACGATCGAACGCACAGAAAATAACGATGATTTGGCGAGTTCATTGATTTCTTTAAGTTCCGCTTTTGCCATAGTCACGTCGTGATCTACTAGTTTTTCTGCCAGTTCGGATTTGACAGACAATGTACTGAACACCTGACCAAGTGAATCATGAAGATCCTGTGAAATTCTGCTCCGTTCGAGTTCTCCGGCCATCAAGGCAAGTTCTTTATTTTTGTCGTTCAATTTCTGCTGCAGCCGGTTCTGCTGTGCAAAGAAATCATTGGACAGCAGCATCATTCCGGCAAGAACAATAAATGGAATCAAGTTAAAGCTCACATTCTGTATGTTGATCTGTACAATGACCACATTTACGATGAATGAACCGATTAACAATAAGCCGTATAACGACGTCACCTTCTGATTAAGTCGAAATGCCAGTATGCTGACAGGAAAGAAATAAAATAAGATACATCCTGGATCGATAAAATGTGTAAAGTAGCTGATACTCATAAGCAGTATCAGCCACATTAAGACAAGGGACTTATGTTGACATTCCATGAAATAAAAAGTGCAGATAATATAGATGACTATCGCACTCCAGTCTAGTATACCGTCCCATATTGACGTCGGATGAATAGCTGACGACATTGGAAATATGAGAAAGACTAACGCTGATACATAATTGGCAATATGCGCACCGAGACGCTGATTCATCAAATCACTTCCGTTCGTTTTCTGATCCACATTGCTAATATAACAAATACAGCACCGTACAGTAACATAATACCGATGGAGTGATACGGATAATGAACACTGAAGAGTCCTGCTGCGATATTCTTAAAGTGATAAGTCGGTGTTGCATATGCAATCGGCTTCAACCAATCCGGGAATGTCATTACCGGAAACCACAGTCCGCCGAGCATCGCGAGCCCTAAATAAAGGACGTTCGCCAGCACTGACATTTTCTGTGTATCTTTGAACTGAGCAAGCAGCAGTCCGAATGTGAGGAAGATAAATCCACCGAATAACAGTGCCGTGTAGCAGCCAATCCATTCCATGAAACTCATCTCTACACCTTTATAGAAACGACCGACAAAAAAGACTACAGCAATCGCAATCATATACATCATCATAATTTTAATGATTTTACAGACGTAATAGATGAATGGCTGCAGCGGTGTTCTGAATAATGCCCGGCTCCACCCTTCTTTCTTGTCATTGATCATCTCAACTGGAAACGTAAAAAGTGCAAAGCTTGTCAGACTGAACGTTGTCATTGACAGCATATAATCTCTCACAAAGAACTTCTGCATCTCTTCATCAGGCAGCTGCGTCATTGACGAGAAGATGATAAAGAATATAACCGGCAAAAAGATAGAGAATATAAAGATGCTTTTACGCTTCGTAACATCGATGAGTTCATATGTCATCATGGCTTTAAACTGTTTCATGTTGATCATCCTCCACTACTTTAAATACGCTGTCGAGCAATGAAACATTGCTGATTTCAACGTTCTGGAACGATACTTGACGAGCCATTAACAGCGCCATCAGCTGATCGATATGCTCTGTTTCAATCATGATATATTGTGAATCTGCCGCTACTTGCCTGCTCAATGACTGAATGTCTTGTACAAAATCATTATATTTAATCGGTAAAACCACATGTTTAATGGCATTTTCACTACGGATGGCTCTCGGTGAACTGTCACGAACAATCTGTCCTTTGTGCATCAGAACAACACGGTCTGCAAGAGTTTCCACTTCTTCAATATAATGAGACGTAAAGAGAATCGTCTTTCCTGAAGCCTTCAGCTCGGCAATCAATTCGTAAAATCGACGTCTTGTTGATGTATCCATACCCACTGTTGCTTCGTCCAGAATAATGAACTCAGGATTCCCTATTAGGGTGAGTGCAACATCCAGAATCCGTTTTTGACCGCCTGATAATTTTGAGGCTTCTGTTTTCATCAACGTATCATCAAACAGCGTTATTGATTTGATGTCTTCGACAGACATCGGTGTGTCGTATAAGTTTCTGAATAATTCAATGATTTGATACGTCTTCATATGAGGAGTGAAGTAGGTCTGCTGATAGAGAACACTGGTCTTCGTGTGATCCATAATCAATGACTGTCCTTCTATAGAACCATCTGATAACTTCTTGTTACCAAGCAGCACATCAATCAAAGTCGATTTACCTGCCCCGTTCGGCCCGACAAGTGCAATAACGTCACCTTGATGGATCTCGAGGTCAATACCGGACAAAATGCTGCGTCCTTTAATTGTTTTTGAAACGTCTTTCAATGTAATCATGTGCAACGCCTCCTTAAGTTCATTAAACACTAATCCTCAGAACGAACACAGTCACATCTGTCATGACTGTTACATGACATTTGTCACATGCTGTTCATTTTATAGTACAATATGAATGAATAACTACCACTCATCTGGAGGCCTTTATGAAAATTGAACATATCGCGATGTATGTGTGCGAACTGGAGTTAATGAAAGACTTTTACTGTACGTATTTCAATGCAACAGCTCACGAGAAATATCACAATCCTAAATCAGGACTGGAGACGTACTTCTTAACATTCGAAGAGGGTGCACGTCTAGAGTTAATGACGCGTCCAGATATGGGAGAAGATCATGAAGGGTTATGGCATCTCGGTTACACACACCTTGCGATGAGCCTCGGCAGCAAGCAGGCAGTGGACGAGTTGACAGAGCAGCTCGTGATGAACGGTTGTGCACTTGTCAGCCCACCACGGATTACTGGGGACGGCTATTATGAGAGCTGCATCAAAGATCCTGAAGGCAATCAAATTGAATTAACGGTATAAAAAAGAGGATGCAGCCGCATCCTCTTTACATGATAATCACTTGAACCACTGCTATTTAATCATTGATCCCCCATTCTATCGACATCTATGTTTTAATAGTAGTACCTAACAGAAAAAGGAGATTAAATGATGAATTTAGGAAGTTTTTCGTTAAGTCTGGAAGTGAAGGATATTCATGCTTCACTGGAATTTTATAAAAAGCTCGGCTTCAAGCAGAGCATGGGCGACCTTAATCAGAAGTGGTGTGTCGTCAAAAACGGCGACTGTACGATTGGACTCTATCAAGGGATGTTTGATAGTCATATGATGACCTTCAATCCAAAATGGATGTCGAATTTCCAAGAAGACAAAGACGCCCCGGATATCCGTGACATCGAATCTCAACTGCGCGCTGAGGGGATAGAACCGTTGAAATCATTTGAATATGATACAACTGGGCCTGCTCACTTTGTCATTGAAGATCCCGATGGTCACACCATTATGTTTGAACAACATTTATAGACTGACTCAGGAGTGGTAATATGTTGTATTTAGTCATTGCTTTATTGATCGGGGTCGGTATACCTGTACAGACAGCGATCAACTCACGGTTGCGGAGTTATGTGCTGTCTCCTTTCGTCGCATCCTTCATTTCATTTTCGACGGGGATGCTGTTCCTTGCGATAGTCACACTGGTGACTAAACAGACGCTGCTCTTCCCTAAAGAGCTGTTCACTTCACAACCCGCATGGATCTGGATAGGCGGGTTGCTCGGTGTCGTTGCACTGACAGGCAATATTCTGCTGTTCCCTAAACTCGGCGGTGTTCAGACGGTGCTGCTGCCGATTATGGGGCAGATACTGGCAAGTATGCTGATCGATAGTTTCGGATTATTCAACTCACCGGTCCAGCCTTTCACGCTGCTCCGCGGCATCGGTATAGCGGTATTAGTACTCGGTCTCATCTGTATTGTACTGCTGCCCAATATGATGAGCCGCAGAACATCCCATGAACCATCCACTGAAAACAGTAAGCTGCCGTATCAATTATTCGGTATTGGTGCCGGGATGTTAATGGCAACTCAAGCTGCAGTCAACGGTCATCTTGGCAGCGTCCTGAATTCACCCATTCATGCAGCCTTTATCTCATTTTTAGTGGGTATGATCGTATTGTTCATCTTAGTGACAGCCGTCTTTAGAAAGCTCAGTAATGTCAAACTGGCATTTGGCTCCGGCAAACCTTGGTGGATTGTCACCGGAGGACTTCTCGGTTCCATGTTTGTCATGGGGATGGCCGCATTAGTTCCTGTTATCGGAACAGGGATGGCAGTCATTCTCAGCTTATTCGGTCAAATTCTATGCAGCCTATTGATTGACCGCTTCGGTCTACTCGGTGCTAAGAAGACAACGATTACACCAGTACAGCTGCTAGGCATTGCCTTGATGGTCGTCGGTGTCATACTTGTAGAATTGTTCTAAAAAACTGACTCCTTTTTTATATTAGAAGGATTCAGTTTTTTGGTTGCTGCAGAAACTGTTCGAGCTTCGCTTTGTCTTTACTCATGTCTTTCACTTTCATCTTCAGCTCTTTGTTCAATGATTTTTCTGTGAATCGATATGTTTTCTCAGGTGATTTCACTTCTACATAGGACAAGTTGCCGATTAATCCTACTGCCAGCGCACTGATACGTTCGGCTGTCTCCTTGCTGAACTGGTCTGTAATATTACTGTAACTGACGGTCAGGCCGTAAGAATCAGTGGTCGTATGGAGTTGTATCGTATAATCACCAAGCTCTCTTGCGCCTGCTTCTCCTAGAATATTGATGACCGCACTGTTATTTCCGACATGCCCTGACTTCCAGTCCCATAATGCATCTACATTGGCTGCCTTAATGTCACTGCATCCTGCAAGTATCACTACGACAACAAGACTACTCATCATTCTCTTCATACGCCCGCCCCCTTATATTGATTTCATTATAACGGCTGACCTGTTATGACAGCAATTTTTAGGACATCAAAACATTTCGTTTAATAATTCCGTTGTATCGTGTACCATAAAAGAAATGAAATGAAGGAGGGCACTCATGTCGAATCAGACAAAAGGCATACTGCTGATTATATGCGGCACCATATTTTGGGGGACCGGCGGCACAGTGGCTGAAATACTGTTCAAAGATTATGGTCTTATCGTCAATGATTACGTCAAACTACGGTTGCTCGTCAGCGGTGTATTGCTGCTCATACTGGCATCTATTAGAAAGCAGCCGGTCATCGCACCATTCAACAATAAAATCACGGCGCTTCAGATGATCATCTACGCCATTTTCGGCATGCTTGCTGTCCAGTATACTTATATGGCATCCATTCAAGCAGGTAACGCTGCTGTCGCTACACTCTTACAATATCTAGCACCAGTAGTCATTCTTATGTTTGCTGTGTTGATGAGAAAAAAACCATTTAAATGGCAGGACCTGCTGATCGTCACAGTGTCGATGTTCGGAACATTTCTGTTGTTGACAAACGGCAGTCTGAAATCATTTGAAGTAGCATCTTCTGCTGTCTACTGGGGTCTGCTCAGTGCGATCGCTGCTGCATTCTATATTATGTACGCCGGCAACCTCTTCAAACATGCACCGTCGCTTGTCGTGGTCGGCTGGGCCATGCTGATCGGTGGAATAGTCATGAGTATGATCGACCGCAGCTGGTCATTTAACTTTCTTTCGCTTGATAGCCGTGGTTATGTGCTGTTATCCATTTCCATCATTGTCGGGACGATGCTTGCCTTCTGGCTGTATCTTGAGAGTGTCAACTACATGCAAGCTGAAATCGTCGCCCTGCTCGGCTGTCTGGAACCATTGACCGCGGTCATACTCAGCGTCATCTGGCTGAATGCATCATTCGGCCTCATGCAGTTCGTCGGCATGTTGATTATCTTCAGTATTGTCATCTATTCCTCTATCCGGCAAGACACTAAAACATCCTGAAGATTTCTTCAGGATGTTTAGGCTGCTATTTCTTTTTATCGTTCTGCGGTAATGTATTATGAAGTGATTCAGGAGGATTTTTAAGTTCAGGTACTTCGCCTTCAAAAGGAATCTTCTCTACATATTTGAATTCACCATCTCCTGCAGGCGTTGTGCCTTCTGCCCATGAGCCGAGACTGCTCTCTTCTGAGCTGGCAGAATGGTTGTATAATGAGAATGCAATGTCTGTACGTTCTTTTGAACGGTCAAATGTCGAAGGAACAATTTTACCTTCAGCTGCTTCAAGTTCAGCGATCGCCTGCATCCACAAGTTCTGGTGGAAAGAATCGCGGGCAATCAATACGGCAAGCATATCTTTCAGGCCAGGATCGTCAGCCATCTCGTAAATACGTACAGCCTGTATTCTACCTTGAGATTCAGCGTTTAAGTTGGCACGGAAATCAGCCAGTAAGTTGCCACTTGAAATAATATAGCTGCCCATCCATGGGTTGCCGACGCTGTCAGCTGGACGCGCGTTTAAGCCTGAAACAATCGCATGCTGCGGATTCATCCCTGCTAAAATCGAGCCGACTACTGGATCTTTCGCTGCAGATTCCTGATGCTTAATATCAGTACCTTCCAGCAGGCGTCCTACCATTGTTGCCAGCATTTCAATATGTCCTAATTCTTCAGTACCGATATCAAGCAATAAATCTTTGTATTTTTCATTGCCTTTACGGACGCCCCATCCTTGGAACAAATACTGCATCGCTACGCTCATCTCACCAAACTGTCCACCGATTAACTCCTGGACTTTCTTCGCCATTAAAGGATCAGGCTTCACCGGCTTCGCTTCAAATTGTAAGTGTTTGTCATGTAAGAACATTTGAGTAACCTCCTAAATTGAATTGATCACACTCTTTGAACATACCTCTATATGCAATAAATAAACATCACGCATTCAAAATACATAAATTTTACAGAACTTAATATCTCATATATAAAAATGATTAACTCGGCTTTCATAGCAGGAAGCTGAGTTAATCATTTTTCAAGCTATAGATTTTTAACTAAAATCAGATCCGTCTGTTCATCGTCACCCATAAAAAATGAATGTCTTCCTTCTGGCACAAATCCCATTTGTTTATAGAAGGCCAGTGCCTGCACGTTGTGTTCCCAGACACCGAGCCAAATACGCTGTTTGTTATTTGATAACGCAATTGAGACGGCTTTATCAAACAAATATTTGCCGAGCCCTTTTCGATGAAACGCCTGCAGCAGATAAATTCTCTCAATCTCTAGTGCATCACTGCCCATATCTTCAGTCTGTGTCTCATTCATATTCACCTTCAAATAGCCGGCTAATTGATCATCGTCATACACAAAATAAAACTGAGAATCAGGATGTTGAAGTTCACGCATTAATTTTTCGGAATGATAGGCATGCCTTAAGTAAGCCGTCATATTCTCTTCTGAATTGTGCTCATCAAATGTCTCTCGGTATGTCTTAATACTGAGCTGCTGCAGTTCTTCTACATGTGCTGTAGTCAATCGTTGTAATGTAATCGTCATCCAGAATCACTCCTTATATACAGTTGAATTGTCGTTACAGCGTCTATCATTAAATGCTATTGAATCACTTTCGTTTTGCAAAATAAATTAAATAAAGTAAGCAGATAGAAAGTGCTCGGTTTCTTTTGGTTTTCCTGATAAATATTTCTTGCCGAATTCATCGAGCAGTCCATGAAACTCTTTTGCGTCTTCAGTCGTAAAGTCTGAAGGCAGTGTTATTTCTTTTTTGAAGCGGTTGTAATTTTCTGTATGGCTATAGCCGAGTTTCGCGTACAGTCTTCTCGTATAACTATCTGGAATAAATTCTACACGATGAAATAAATAGACTAATAACACGTCTGCTGTCTCAGGTCCAATTCCATGGAGTTTGAGGAGTTCATTTCGTAACTCTTCTCCAAAATGCTGCGATAATTGATGATAGTCGAAGTCGTATTCAGCTAACCAATTAAGCAGTGTGCTGATTGCTTTTGCTTTGCTCTTATAATAGCCGCTCGGTCTGATAAGTTCTTCCACTTCAGAAGAAGTCAGTGCTGCCAGCCTTTGATGGTCAAATGCTGTTAGCTGCCGAATATTATCAAGCGATCGTACGACATTATTCCAGTTGGTGTTCTGGACTAACAGCGCGCCGATCATCATCTCGATTTCATTATTGGCCGGCCACCACCCTTGCGGTCCCATGTTATGGAGAAGTATGTCATATAATTCTTTTGTTTCAAGCTTCATTCAATCACCTTTTATTATTGAAGTCGTTTGTCAAGCCAGTTAAGAATCGTATTCAACGTCTGATCTTGTAGTATATCATCTAACAGTATGTGTCTTCCTTTTTTTACGAGGTAGAAAGTTTTGTCTTTACTGTTCACTCTATTGATAAAGTCTGTTGTATTTTTATGACTAGCAGATTGATCATCTGTGCCATGAATGACCAGCAGTGGACTTACTATTTGGTTGTAACGAGAGAGATTGTCCCGTGATACTTTGATATCACTGCTCGCTGAAATCCACGGCAGTCGTTCAGACACGAGCATCGGATCCTGGTCAAGTTTTTTTATGTTTTCTTCTTTTGCAGTCATTTTGTCGGAACTTTGCGGCGGAACAGGCAGTTGTCTTTTAGGTATTAATTTAGCGAACCATTTGACAATACTTCGGCCAATGATATTTACCCGGTGTTCAAATGATGGAGACAGTAAAATGGCGCCCTCAACATTATCCTGACTTTCAATTAAGCTGGTTACGACTACTAATCCACCAATAGAATGGCCTAAAAGAAAAAGCGGTGACTTGTCTTTCAGTGCTGCTCTTGCTGCCGCAAAATCTTTAACCGCCTGTTCCACGTCTGTACGTCCTTTATCACCAGGTGATCTGCCGCTTCCGCGCATGTCAAACGCATAGACAGTGACACCAATTTTCAATAATTCCGGTATGATCTGATTATTCTGGTGTACGAATCGTTCTGCATAGTCACCCCATCCATGCTGAAGCAGCAATATTGCCCGCTCGTTACCTGCATGCCATACATAACCTTTAACACCTGTACCAATGTCCCATGATTCACTTTTAACGTCATTATGATTCAATCCTATTCCTCTTTTCGATGGGTTGAGATATTTTATAGCATAAAGCTGTTAACATTGATTAAAATATTGATATTAAGTCACTATTTAGTCTTTATTACACGATAATAAGGTATACTTTGACTAAATATCATTTTAGGAATGAGGGATTTTGATGAACATCTCTTCAATGCTTAAATTAATAGACACGTACATTATATCGGGTGACTATCAGATAGAACTATTTGATGAACTGACACCTCATATCGTGACGATGTATCAAAATATTACTGAACATAGCATTTTTATGCTTAAATCGTCTCATAAGTCCGCTTACTATGCTGAACTCGCTATTGAAAAAAAGCCGGTTCTTATTATTTCAGATGCTGCCATTGAAGAGAGTCCTATTCCAGTCGTCGTTGTCAGTGACTTTGCGGCTGCAGCCAACCAGCTGATAGCAGCGTTATACGACGATTATATTTCCAGCTTGAAATTTATTGCAGTGACAGGTACTAACGGTAAGACTACAACTGCGCATATGATAGCAAAACTATTGTCGTGTATGGGTCAAAAAACAGGAATCATTGGTACATTAGGTATTTTTGATAATGAGTACAATGAAATCGAATTAGATTATTCTACCCAGACCACACCGATGTATTTCGAATTGGCTGAGATCATCAAGTATTTTGCTGAACAAAATTATGATTATATCGTTTATGAAGCAACGTCTATCGCTCTTGATCAAAGACGAACTGATTTCATTACTAATGACCTTGCCATTTTCACTAACTTCAGTGCGGAACATCTTGAATACCATGGCACAATCCATAACTACCTTGAAGCAAAATTAAGGTTGGCTGAGTTAAGTAAAGACCAACTTGTGAACATGGACACAGAAGAATATCACGTCATCGCAAAAGGACCGCATCATTTCTCCAGCAAACATAACAGCTACTATCAGTTTAAATTATATGATGATTTTATCGATCTAACATTTGGCGATGAGCACAAAAGGCTATATTCGTCAGTTTTTGGAGAACATAATTTTATTAATTTATCGACTAGTATTTTTGCGCTTCATAAATTAGGATTTCAAACCGACCTACTGCTTCAATATGCAGCAGAGATAAAACCACCTGTCCATCGTTTTGAGCGTCTGACGGTTCAAGACTATCAGTTCATTCTTGATTTTGCCCATACGCCTGTTGCAGTTAATGAATCGATTCGTAACGTGATGAAGTATGCGCTCAGGCGTGACAAGAACTTAAATGTGATGGTCACTGGTATCGGTCTAAGAGGGTTTGAGAAAATTACTATGACAGTTAAACAGTTGCCTTCAGGTATCCATCAATTGATGCTTGCTGCAGAACAAGTAGGTTATGAAAGCCCTGAACAGATTGTCGCTACCATGACGCAGCATTTACCAGCCTATTATGATGCCGAAGAAGTACTCTCATCAACTTCTAGAAAACAAGGCATCGCCCAGCTGATTGAAGTAACTGATTCAGCGACTGATATTATTTTGTTGACGGGTATCAATGAACCTCAGCATGTCAAAGGTCAGACTATTGATCATGACGACCAGTCTTATATCAAATCGTTATTACAAGATATTTAATGAAGAAGCAATGATGCGCTGGTCATCACTGCTTCTTTTTTCTATCTTTTTAAATGCGCTTTAAGGTCTTCATCAGATAACAGCACTCTGCCATTATGGTGCTGCTCAAAAGCATAGCCTAACTGCAGTACTTTTTCGTCTTCGTTCATTTCAGCTGTGATGGTCAGACCGTGAGGGGACCCGTCTTGATCAAGCCCGAGCGGAATAGTAATCTGTGGATACCCCGCAACTGCAGTGACGATAGTGCCTGAGTAATCCAGATAAGCGATGCTGTCTAATTGATATTGATCAATCAAGTCGTCGTAATGGCGCGCAGCATTGTCAATCATTTCATCAATAACTGCTTGATCTTTCTCTGTACCAGCCGCTTTGATGACGTGACCTTGACCGTATTTACCTCGGTTCGCCATATCTTCTTTGTTATAAGCGATGAGATCATCCAATGTATTGAATGGTAATTGATGTTTTTTTGTATATTGTTCAACATCTGGACCAAATTCAGCATTAATAATCGGTGCGTTATCAATATTAGCTGTGTCAAATTCAAGTTCAATGACGTCTGCTCCCGCTTCACGTAATGAATTGATGGCTGCCTGAGTCATCTCATGCTTATCTTGAATCACTCCAATGCGTTTGCCTGTCAAAGTCCCTTGACGGACATCATCGATATCAATCCGTTCTAATCGGTCAGCTGCAATAGCATTGTAGCAGTATACTGCGTCAGTGACCGATTTAGTAATAGGCCCTACTACATCAAGTGAGGATGCCAGCGGGAAGACACCTTCGCCTGCTGTTTTGTGGATGCTCGGTTTGAAACCGACTGTTGATGTGTAGGCAGCCGGTGCAGCAATAGAACCCGTCGTCTCAGTTCCAAGTGCCAGCGTACCCATATTCGTTGTCATACTTGTACCAGCCCCTGAACTTGACCCAAGGGGTGACAGCTTAAGAGGGTTATACGGATTGACCGTCTGACCGTGCTTAGAACTATACCCGCTCGGCATTTTCGGTGACATGTAGTTCGCAAGCTCTGACAGATTCGTCTTAGCAAAGATGATAGCGCCGGCTTCTTTCAGACGTTTTACAACATCTGCATCCTCTTCCGGTATGAAATCGCGCAAAATATGCGTACCGACACTTGTTATCATGTCATCCGTATTAATGTTTTCCTTCACTGAGACAGGAATCCCGAACAGCACCCCTTTTTCGACGACTGGCGACGCATCACATTCGCGGGCGAGTTCCATTGCTTTAGGATTCACCTCTGAAATTCCATTGATCCCTTGTTCGACTTGATCAAACGTCAAGATTCGGTCTAAATAGAAGGCCATTAAAATTTCATAGTTCAAATCATTATTTCTGATGGCTTCTTGGATTTCTTCAACGTTGCGGTCGATGATGAATTCAGCTTTGGCACGAACCATGTCCATGTTCACATCTTCCAGCTGTTGTTCGATTGTTTTAACTAGACGCTCTCTATTGTACATGGCGTACGATTCTTTAGCGGTCTTGGGTTCTTTCTTTTGTGCGGTTGTAATCCCTACTGTTGCTGCCAATGCTGCAATACCTACTGCAGCACCGATGGCTATGTTCTTCTTATTCACATCTGTTCCTTCTCTCATAAATATTATAGTTTGATTATTCATTCCCTAAAACTGATGAAGCAATCATTAAATGATGTCGCTTGTTGGCTCTAGCGGCCATCATACGACTTACGATCAGTCATTATCAATCCAGAATCGTCTGACTTTCTCGTTATTTTCCTTTGTAAACGATACATCTTCAACGCCGCCGTTTTTAATGATGACTTGTGCCGAACTGAGGTTATCTTCATCACATGTGACCAGGACACGATTCACTCCGATGTCTCTTAGAAAGGCCAGACTGCGCCTTAAGATATCCGTCGCGTACCCTTTTCCTCTATGAGCCGGCCCTGTACCATAACCGATATGTCCACCGCGTGCTAGTAATGCTTCATCGAGTGTATGCCTGATATTTCCTGCACCGACGATACTGTCATCAACAAATAAAAACAGTGTGGTGTTCTTGACCCAGTCTTTACCACTTTCTCGGAAAGCCAATGCGTCAATCAATGCCTCAAAGGTGTCGTAACGATCATAGTCAACCGCACTCGGTACGAGTTCTTCATCCTTATTCCAACTCTGGATGTATGTCATAAATGCCTGCTCGTCTTCTGTCGTCAGTCTTCTAAACTCAATCATTGTAACCTCCTCCAGCCATCATATACAGAATTTTATGATAATATAATCATATCAATAAACTACAATTTGCGAAATGAGTGATTGACATGATTAGATTTGATAATGATTATACAGAAGGTGCTCACCCTTTAATATTAGAAGAACTCATGAAAACAAATACCGAACAGCTTCCTGGGTATGGTACGGATGACTACTGTCAACTTGCTGCAAGCTATATTAAGCAGCATTGTCAGAACGAAGATGTAGATGTTCACTTCATGGTCGGCGGCACTCAAGTGAATACAACGATTATTTCAGCGGTTCTACGTCCTCACCAGGCAGTACTTTCTGCTGACTCCGGCCATATCGCTGTCCATGAAACGGGTGCGATTGAGTCGACCGGCCACAAAGTACTGGAACTTACCAATACAGAAGGCAAGATCAGCGCTGAACAGATTCAAGCCTATGTAGAGAACCACTGGGACGATCCTACGCACGAACATATCCCTCAGCCGAAACTCGTCTATCTGTCCCAGCCCACTGAACTCGGCACATTATATACAAAAGCTGAACTGCAGGCCATCAGAACAGTCTGTCTCGATTACAACTTGTACTTAATGGTCGACGGCGCACGTCTCGGTTACGGGATGGCCGCGGAAAATAATGATGTGACGTTGCATGACCTCACTGAGTTAACAGATATTTTCTACATCGGCGGCACGAAAGTCGGAGCGATGTTCGGTGAAGCAATTGTCATCAGTCACGATACACTGAAAGAAGATTTCCGGTATATTATGAAGCAGCGCGGCGGCATGCTCGCAAAAGGACGTTTCCTCGGGCTGCAGTTCAAAGTATTATTCGAAGACCATCTATATTTCGATATTTCTGACCATGCTATCCAAATGGCAGAACTGCTGCTTGAAGCATTCAAGGAAAAAGGAATCAGGCTGCAATATGATTCACCGACGAATCAAATATTTCCGATACTGCCCGATGACAAAATCAAATCTCTTCACGAAAATTATTCGTTCTATGTCTGGGAAGATGCAGGCGACGGTCAGAAAGCCGTCAGAATTTGTACCAGCTGGTCGACTAAAGAAGAAGACATCAAACAGTTTATCACCGACTTATAACAGACAACCCTTTCCTCGAGCGGAAAGGGTTTTACTGATTATATTCTTCTTTCATCAATGAAAATATCCAGTCATCGTGAATAATATCACCATTTCCTTTGACACAGTGACGCAAGGTGCCTTCGTGTGTAAAACCAGCTTTTTCAAGGAGATGCTTCGATAGATCGTTCCCTTTGAAAACACGCGCAGAAATAACGGCTTTACCTTCGCGTCTAAACAAATGATCAATCATTCCTCGGAGTGCTTCCTGCATATAACCTTTACCCGCATACTGTTCATTCATATTATACGAAATCATCTCACTATTCACGTTATACCTCAAAGCATCCGGATATGAATCGATCATTCCAATCATAGCTCCTTCTTTCAGTGAAATGACATTCATCGTTCCCTCTTTGATCAACTGTTTGAACTCATCCAACCCTTCGTCCTTTGTCACTGGAGGCATCGGATTATACTTCAAAAATGGCGCGCTGTTACGAATCGTCAAAAAGTCTTCGAAGTCGGTCAGGTCACCTTTTCGAATGATCAATCGTTCGGTTTCAAATAGTATCATCTTTGTGTTCCCCTTTTATCGTATAGAATCAGGACAAATCGCCTACATTTAATGTGACACACTATTTTTAATTAATATACAACATTGAATGATGATTGACAATCATACATTGTAAACGCTTATTCCCATTTTTTGATATGATAAATAGTACTTTGGGAGGTATGAATCATGAATAGTAAATTAATTATTATAAGAGGAAATTCAGGAAGTGGTAAGACTACGACAGCTCAACTTTTACAAGAAAAATTAGGTGAAGGCACTTTATTAGTATCCCAAGACATAGTGAGACGCCAAATGCTAAGAGCCAATGATAATGTCGGAGAAATTTCAACAGATCTTTTAAAAACAATTGTGGATTTTGGAATGCATAAATGCAGTTTTGTTATTTT
>CAACXC010000001.1_pt1 | contig 21020 bp, 19 predicted proteins | sample 2275831 | NCBI WGS metagenome assembly CAACXC01 (sample SAMEA5312476, study PRJEB27640) | indoor metagenome | biome: indoor environment; feature: uncontrolled; material: tiles wood | place: Germany | collected 2014-07-07
AGGAAAGTGACTATCGTATTTCAAACCGTGGTGGTAAAGGAATCAAAACAGCTACCATCACTGAGAAAAATGGTGATTTAGTTTACATCTCTACAGTCACTGGTGAAGAAGATCTCATGATCGTGACCAATCAAGGGGTCATTATCCGACTTGAAGTCAGCGATATTTCTCAAAACGGACGTAGTGCACAAGGTGTGAAATTGATCCGCTTAGGTGAAGGTCAGCATGTGGCAACCGTTGCAAAAGTCGATAAAGATGATGAACAAGAGATCATTGAAGAAGAAGAGGGTCATTTAGTAGGAACAATCGATGCAGATAACACTATTGAAGATACAGAAGATATCTTCGAAGACAGTGAAGATGTTGAATCGATGGAGAATCTGAAAGAAGATCAGTAGAAATTTAAAAAAATAATTACTATCAGGCACTGGACCTCCAGTGCCTTTTTGAATATCAAATAATGATTTTAACTATGAAAATAATTAATGAAAACTTATCTTTACTAGGTTGGTAATAAACAAATGAGTTGAAATGACAAGTAATTAAGCATACCATTGAAATGAAAATCTTAATAAGGATGCGATAAGTTTGAAAAAAACGGGCGGAGATTTATTTGTAGATACGCTGATTAATCATGGAGTGGAGTATGTTTTTGGTATTCCAGGTGCGAAAATCGATAAAGCATTCGATGTACTGGAAGAACGTGGACCAGAAGTCATCGTCTGTCGACATGAACAAAATGCGACGTTAATTGCTCAAGGTATTGGCCGATTGACTGGGAAACCAGGTGTAGCACTTGTAACAAGCGGCCCAGGTGTCACTAATCTTGTGACTGGTATGGTAACCGCTAACTCTGAAAGTGACCCAGTTGTCGCTATTGGGGGCAATGTACGCCGTCAGGACAGCTTGAAACGGACGCACCAATCATTAGACAATGCAGCACTGATGAAACATGTATCGAAATATTCAGTGGAAGTGCAAGATGCTTCAAGTATTTCAGAAGCAGTGACCAACGCCTTCCGTGCAAGTGTTGAGGGACGTAAAGGTGCAAGCTTTGTCAGTATTCCGCAGGATGTTATTTCCGATGATCAGGTGACTGTTGAAGCGATTCAAGTGAAGGAGCCTCCTGTCTATGGACCTGCACCTTCATTTGAAATCGATGAACTGGTAGACAAATTAAAAGCAGCGAAACTGCCGGTGTTGTTACTTGGTATGCGTGCTTCTTCTGAAGAAAATACGAATGCCATTCGCACGCTGCTGAGCAAGAATGAAATTCCGGTTGTCGAAACATTCCAAGGGTCAGGAATTATTTCCCGGGAACTAGAACATACTTTCTACGGACGTATCGGTTTGTTCCGTAATCAGCCGGGTGATGAACTATTAAAACAATCCGACCTTATCATTACGATTGGTTATGACCCGATTGAATATGATCCGTTCATCTGGAATGAAGAAAATGATAAAAATGTAGTTCACATTGATGAAGTACAAAGTGATATTGATAATCATTATGCACCGGTCACTGAACTGATTGGTAATACACCACTGACGATTCAACGTATCAATGAGAAATTAAATGAAGGCGATATCGTCATTGGAGAAGAAGAAACAGCATTTTTAAACATGATTAGACAGCAGTTGGAAGACAAGATGGATCTTCCTGAAAATTATTTGGAGAATGACAGAGTCAATCCAAAACATTTAATTAAGACGATTCGTGATTTAATTGATGATGACGTGACAGTAACGGTAGACGTCGGTTCTCTGTATATTTATATGGCGCGTTATTTCAGAAGTTATGCGCCGAGACATCTACTGTTCTCAAATGGGATGCAGACATTAGGGGTTGCACTTCCGTGGGCTATCGCAGCTGCTCTTGTTAGACCGGGAAAAAAAGTCATCTCTATGGCTGGCGATGGTGGATTCCTGTTTTCAGGACAGGAACTTGAAACGGCTGTCAGACTTAAAGCACCGATTGTTCAGCTGATCTGGAATGATGGTTCTTACGATATGGTTAAATTTCAGCAGGTCAGCAAATATGGTAAAGAGGCAGCTGTTGATTTAGGCCCGGTTGATTTTGTGAAATACGCTGAATCGATGGGAGCTAAAGGTTACCGAGTGACTTCACCTCATGAGCTGGAAGCTGTGCTGCAACAGGCGATGCAGGAAGAAGGCCCTGTTATCGTTGATATTCCGGTGGATTACAGCAATAACGGAAAACTAATGGCACAATTGCTGCCTGACCAAACCAACTAAGGAGGCTGCTATGAATCATCTTTATCAGTATTCAACGATGGGAGCACTCGTTGGTGGTATGTTTGACGGCGTCTTTTCGATTGACGATGTCTTAAATAATGGGAACTATGGTATCGGAACACTTGAAGGTTTGAACGGCGAGCTGTTTATCAAGGAAGGAATAGCTTATGTCATTGAAAGCAGCGGGACTATTCGAGAAGTCGCACTAGACGAACGCTCGCCTTTTGCGAGTGTCACATTCTTTGAATCACAGAAAACACTGAAAATCACAGAAGCGCTGACGAAAGAGCAGCTGGATATAGAGATGCTGCAGGCGATTGAAGGGATGAATAGTTTCCATGCAGTCAAAGTGACTGGAACATTTAAAACAATCAAAGCGCGAGCCGCTAAAAAACAGGAATCGCCGTATCCTAAGCTCGTAGAAGCAGTGAAAGCGCAGGGTTACTTTGATTTTGAAGATACAACAGGAACGCTCTTTGGCTTCTATACACCTCGGTTCATCCAAGGTATCGGTGTTGCGGGATACCATGTTCATTATTTAAGTGATGATCTGCGTTCAGGCGGTCATGTCTTTGATTTTGTCACCGATGACGTGACAGTGGAACTTGCCTTGATGAATGAAGTGACGATGATGATGCCGGACACACCACGCTATCGTCATAATGATTTGAATGATCCGGATATGCTCAGTGATATTGAAGCAAGCGAATAAAAAAACGGAAGCCTGGGCTTCCGTTTTTTTTATTCTTCTTCCAGCTGCTTCATCATGTAAGGAATTTCGTCGATTATTTTGGAAGCTGGAATGACATACATATCTTTAGCCAGTTTGTCTCCAATCTTACTGTGAATATAAACGGCTTTTTTAATCGCGTCTTCGATATCAAACTGCCCCGCGAAACTTGCCAGTATCCCTGCCAGTGTATCTCCCATGCCTCCTGATGCCATGGCCGGGTTTCCTTTTTCAATGCGGTAATTACCTGAATTCAAATACAGTTCAGTATGATGTTTCTTCAATACCACTTGAGCTCCGAGTTCTTCGGCAGCAGCTCTGTTTCGTTCCGGCGTCTGATCTTCTATCTTAATACCGCTTAATCGTTCCCACTCCATTTGGTGAGGTGTGAAGATGACATTAGCGTTCGGCAGCGGGTGTTTCAACTTACTTAAAATAGTAATCGCATCTCCATCTATGATGACGGTCTGATCGTTATTGATATGCTGGAATAGAAACGTCAGCGTATTATTGCCTTGAAAATCGAGTCCAAGTCCTGGACCGATTAAAATACAATCTGCTTCTGCAACGAGTTTGCTGATACGCTTAATATCTGATAAATCACTGACCATTGCTTCCGGGCAGCGTGAATGAAGCGCAGTATGGTTCGTCTGATGGGTCACGACTGTCGTTAATCCTCCACCACTGTAGACACATGCACGGGCACTCAACATAATGGAACCACCCATATTCTGATTGCCGCCGATCAACAAAATGCGGCCGTAATCGCCTTTATGTGATTCACTCTTTCTCTTCGGAATAGTAATCTGTGAAATAGTTTCCATGATTGTCTCCTTTGTTATGAATACACATAGTCTAACAGATTCAGTTGCACATCTAAAGTTCATTTGATAAGATAAGGTTAATTAAATAGTCTATTACCTTGGAATAAGTAATTTCTAACGTATCTTAAAGAGAGTCAGTGGCCGGTGAGAACTGATGGATACAGGAAATGAAATCTATCCAGAGTTATCGGGTAATCGGTCTAACCGTTATGTTAATGGAGTGAACAGCCTAGGCTGTTAATGAGGGTGGCAACGCGTAAATACCACGTCCCTGTTATAGGGATATGGTATTTTTTTGTACCCAAATATCAAATAGGAGGCATCATTATGTTAGATATTAAATTATTCAGAACAGAGTCTGACTTCGTCAAACAGAAATTAGCAATGCGTGGAATTGATTCATCGGTCGTTGATACCATTCTTGAACTGGACAACGAGTCACGTCAACTGACTGTTCAGACTGAGGAATTGAAAGCACAGCGTAACAAAGCAAGTGAAGCCATTGCACAGAAAAAGCGCAATAAAGAAAATGCGGATGACGCTATATTAGAAATGCGTCAAGTCGGTGAAGATATAAAAGCCATCGACAGCAAGTTGAATGAAGTAAGAACTGCACTGCATGATCAGTTAGTCAGCCTGCCAAACTTAGTCAGCGATGAAACACCCGCGGGTAAGGATGAAGATGATAATGTAGAAATCCGTAAGTGGGGTGAACCTCGACAGTTCGATTTTGATGCGAAGCCTCACTGGGATATCGTGGATGATCTGCACATGGCTGATTTTGAACGAGCAGCTAAAGTATCGGGTGCGCGCTTTGCATTCCTGACAAAGGACGGTGCAAGACTGGAACGTGCCTTAATGAATTTCATGGTTGATATGCACACAATGCAGCACGGCTACCAGGAGATGGTGACTCCTCAGCTGGTGAATGCAGCATCTATGTTCGGTACAGGTCAGCTGCCTAAGTTCGAAGAAGATTTATTCAAAGTAGAAAAAGAAGGATTTTACACGATACCTACTTCTGAAGTACCATTGACCAACTATTACCGTGATGAAATTATAAATGCGGAATTATTTCCTGTGAAGTTCACTGCACAAACAGCATGCTTCCGTTCAGAAGCTGGTTCAGCAGGCCGTGATACACGTGGATTAATCCGCATGCATCAATTCAACAAAGTCGAAATGGTCCGCTTTGAAATGCCTGAAAATTCTTTTGCGGCACTTGAAGAAATGACAGCGCACGCTGAAAAAGTCCTTCAGACGTTGAATATTCCGTACCGCACGATTGAATTATGTGCTGGAGACATTGGATTTGGTTCTGCAAAAACGTATGATATCGAAGTATGGCTGCCGAGCTATAATACCTACAAAGAAATCAGCTCTTGTTCAAATATGACTGACTTCCAGGCAAGACGAGCTAATATTCGCTTTAAACGCGACAAAAACAGCAAGACGGAATATGTGCACACATTAAATGGATCAGGTCTTGCTGTCGGCCGTACATTTGCAGCAGTCGTCGAGAACTATCAGAATGCAGATGGCACAATCACGGTACCAGAAGCATTAGTACCTTATATGGGCGGACAGACAATAATTAAATAGTAATGCAAGGGACGCTGATATCAGCGTCCCGTTTTTATGTAAAGAATATTAATTCGAAATTAATATAATATTTATATTGACTATAATAATTATATCTGATATATTAAGTATATAAGAAGCGCCAAGCATAATAAAACTTAAAAATGAAAGAGGTTATTAGACAATGACACAATTTAATTTAGATCAAAACCACAGCTCAATCGAATTCTCAGTGAAACATTTAATGGTTTCAAAAGTGAAAGGTGAATTCACTGATTACGATGTTCAAGCAACTGGTGACATCAACGACTTATCTACTATTCAAGTGAAAGCATCAGTCAAAGTAGACTCTATCGATACTAACAACGGCGACCGCGATGGTCACTTAAAATCAGCTGATTTCTTTGATATTGAACAATACCCAGAAATCACATTCGTGTCTACATCTGTATCTGAAACATCTATTACGGGTGAATTAACTATCAAAGATGTAACCAATGTTGAAACATTTAATCTTGAATACAACGGCATTCAAAAAGATCCAATGAACGGCAGCGCAGTGACTGGTTTCATCATAACTGGCAGCATTAACCGTGAAAAATACGGCATCACTTGGAACCAAGCGCTTGAATCAGGCGGCGTAATGGTTGGTAAAGAAGTTAAATTTGAAGCAGGTATTGAGCTTGCTATCGCAGAATAATTAATCGAACGACAAAACACACTGCCACATTAAGGCAGTGTGTTTTTTGTCGTTCAATTAACTTACATTGAGCTATTGGCTTATAAGTTGTAAAATAGAAACGTTATGAAAATTAAATGAGAAAGAGTGTTTAGATTTGAAATTGGATTTAATAAAAACGTCAATTATAAGTGCCGTTATGCTGGTTGTTACTTTATTGATACATGCAGTACCTGCACTGATTCTCATTACTGCCCCATTTCTATTGATTCCCGGTGTTTATCTATGTTATAAGGACAAACACGGTTTTTATGTGATGAGTGGTATTGTACTCATCATTTCATTGATATTCCTTAATCTATTTGCATTGCAGGTGATGATCGGTGTGCTTCTTTCGAGCTATTTAATCGGGCTGCTGCTCCAATCAAGAGCATCAAAAGAATATATGCTGTTTGCGCTGACAGTGCTTCTCAGCTTTTATGCTTTAATTTCCATTATATTCATGCAGTTGATGGAATTACTGCCGACGACAAAGGAATGGTTCGCCGATGTCAAAGATTCTTATATGGCATTAGTGGAAGCGGAACTCGGTAAAGAAAACATTTCCCAGGAAAACATTAATTTATTCTTCACTGCACTCGACCAAATGCAGCTGCAAGTTCCAGGACTTATCGTGCTTCTCATCTTCCTGCTGAGCCTCATCAGTCTATTGATTGCAATGCCGATTCTTAGAAAATTCAAAGTGGCTGCACCTAACTTTAGACCGCTTTATTTCTGGCGTGTACCAAAAAGTGTATTGTATCTTTATGTGATTGCTGTACTGATTAAGCTGCTGCTGACACCTGAAGATGTCATTCTGCTCGGCATAGTCACGAACTTACAGTATGTGTTAGAATGGATTATATTTATTCAGGGGATATCATTGATCAGTTTCTTTATCAAAGTGAAACGTACCCCAACCATCATCAATGTGTTGATGTTTATCTTTGCCTTTATTATGGCGCCGATCACACAACTGCTCGGCATGCTTGATTTGATCATCAACGTGAAAGCGAGAATCAAACTTTAATGAATAGTGAGGTGTCCAGATGAATCGTAAATATAACAGGCAGGCATTAATGATTCCTTTTGTAGTCATGTGTATTGCTGCCCTTATTCTCGTCGGATTGTTATTTATTGTTCATCGAGTCATGGCACTGCTTGCAGGCGGCATCATTATAGCAATCATTGGAATAAGTGTATTTGTACTTAAAAACGGCATTCAGCGCAATGAACGTTATTTTGAACAGCTATCCACACGTGTACATAAAGGCCGGTCATTCGCTGTGACAGAACTTCCTATTGGTGTAGTACTGCTGGATGACTCAGGTCATGTAGAATGGCATAACCAGTTTATCAATGAAAAAATTGACCGTCCCATATTAAGCGATCCAATCAACGAAGTGTTTCCTAATCTGTTGAATCAACTGAAAGTCAATGGTATAGATGAAGTGCAGACACAGTATAAGGATAATAAGTTCAAAGTGCGTTATGGAGAGGAGACGAATGTTCTTTATTTTCTCGATATTACAGACAAAGTAGAAACTGATGAACTGTTCGAAGAATCAAAACCGGTCATCGGAACTATTTTTCTCGATAACTATGATGAAATTACGCAGAATATGAGTGATGCCAATAGAACAGAAATGAACAGTATGATGACGACAGCAATCAATACATGGGCTGAAGAAAACAATGTCTTCGTGAAACGTTATTCTTCTGACCAGTTCATTATTTTTCTGAACAATCGTATTTTGAGTCAGATTGAACAGACAAAATTTAACCTGCTGGATATCATTCGTGAGAAAAGTCGTGAAAAGAAGACGCATATTACGCTAAGTATCGGTATCGGTGAAGGCGCAGATAATTTAATTGCGCTCGGTGAACTTGCTCAATCGAGTCTGGATCTTGCCCTTGGTCGCGGGGGTGACCAAGTAGCAATCAAAAACTCAGCTGGCGGTGTAAGGTTCTTCGGTGGCAAGACCGATCCGATGGAAAAACGGACCCGTGTCCGCGCGCGTGTCATATCGCATGCCTTGAAGGATATTCTTGCAGAAGGTGATAACGTTATTATCATGGGGCATAAACGTCCTGATATGGATGCTATCGGAGCAGCAATTGGTGTCGCAAGATTTGCCAAGATGAATCAACTGAAAGCTTATATTGTATTAAACGACCATGATATCGATGAAACATTAAGCCGCGTGATGAATGAAATTGCTGAGAAACCTGAACTGAATGAAACATTCATTACCTCTGATGAGGCATGGACATTGATGACGAATCGAACGACACTCGTCATCGTTGATACGCATAAGCCGGACATGGTTATCGATGAGAATATACTGAACAAAGCATCGCGAAAAGTAGTCATAGACCATCATCGACGCGGAGAAGAATTTATTTCCAGTCCACTGCTCGTCTATATGGAACCTTATGCAAGTTCTACTGCTGAGCTTGTGACTGAGTTGCTGGAATATCAACCTGAGGAACACAAATTGACGCGTCTTGAATCAACAGTCATGCTTGCAGGAATTATCGTCGATACACGAAACTTTACGCTGCGCACAGGTTCACGAACATTTGATGCGGCCAGTTATTTAAGAAGTCACGGGGCTGATACGATTCTTTGCCAGCATTTCTTAAAAGACGATATCAATACGTATTTGAAGCGAAGTGAATTGATCAAAACAGTTGAACTCGGTCATGATGGTGTGGCGATTGCGTATGGTCGTGATGATGATATTTATCATCCTGTCGTTGTGGCGCAGGCAGCTGATGAACTGCTCAGCATTGACGGTGTAGAAGCTTCCTTCGTCGTGGCGAGACGCGATGAAGACTTAGTCGGCATATCTGCACGTTCGCTCGGCGAAATCAATGTTCAGCTGGTGATGGAAGCATTGGGCGGCGGCGGTCATCTATCGAATGCAGCGGTACAATTGAGAGATGTATCAGTAGGAACAGCGATTGATCAACTAGAAGAAGTCATCGCTGAACAATTTTCAAGGAGTGAAGTATAATGAAAGTGATTTTTACACAGGATGTTAAAGGAAAAGGGAAAAAAGGCGAAGTGAAAGAAGTCCCAGTAGGGTATGCAAACAATTTCCTTCTTAAAAATAATTATGCAGTAGAAGCAACACCAGGTAACTTAAAACAACTGCAGGCACAGAATAAGCGTGTTGAGAAAAACAAAGAACAGGAACTGATTGAAGCACAACAACTGAAAGAGCGTATTGAAGCACTTGAAGTTGAAGTGAAGGCGAAGTCAGGAGAAGGCGGCCGTCTCTTTGGTTCAGTGAGTACAAAGCAGATTGTAGAAGCATTGAAACAACAGCATGATATTAAAGTAGACAAAAGAAAGATGGATCTGCCGGACGGTATTCGAAGCCTGGGCTATACCAATGTCCCTGTCAAGCTGCATAATCAAGTATCTGCAAACTTGAAAGTCCATGTAACTGAAGCATCATAATTAAGGAGGCGCACTAATGGAAGATTACAATCAATCATTACAGATGCCCCACCATTTAGAAGCGGAGCAGTCTGTTCTTGGTGCGATTCTGATCGATCCAGAACTGTTGATGCCGACGCTTGAGCGCCTGCTGCCACAGCACTTCTACCGAAAAAACCATCAGCATATCTTCCAGGCCATGCTGTCGCTCGCAGAGAAAAATGCAGAAGTTGATATCGTGACGATAACCAACCAGATGACTGCTGAAGGAACGCTTGATGAATCGGGTGGACCGGGCTATCTGCTTGAACTATCAAACATTGTACCGACGACCCGTAATATCGACTTCTATACAGAGATTGTATTTCGTGATGCAGTCAAACGGCAGTTAATTACGGTTGCAGATTCCATCGCAAAAGATGGCTACAACGATGAACTTGAGCTGGAATCATTATTGAGTGATGCTGAGAAGCGGATAATGGAGATATCCGCGTCCCGTGGCACAGATGGCTTCAAGTACATTAAAGAAATTCTCCAGACTGTATTTGAAAATGCAGAAGAATTGGACCGGAACCAAGGGCAGACGCCGGGTATTCCAACCGGTTACCGGGATCTTGATAAGATGACAGCAGGATTTAACCGCAATGACCTGATCATTATCGCTGCCAGACCTTCTGTAGGTAAGACAGCATTTGCGCTGAACATTGCGCAGCAGGTCGCCACACATGACCAAGGTTATTCTGTTGCTATATTCTCACTAGAGATGGGAGCCGATCAGCTGGCAACCCGGATGATCTGCAGTACAGGTAATGTGGACTCTAATCGACTGAGAACAGGAACGATGGAGAATGAGGACTGGAACCGGTTCACTGTTGCTATCGGTAAACTGGCGAAGACGAATATTTATATCGACGATACCCCGGGCATTCGCATCACGGATATTCGCGCCAAATCACGACGTTTGAAGCAGGAGCACGGGCTCGATATGATATTGATTGATTATTTGCAGCTCATTCAAGGTTCTGGTTCTAGAAGCTCTGACAACCGTCAGCAGGAAGTATCTGAAATATCCCGGATGTTAAAAGCATTGGCGAGAGAGCTTGAATGTCCAGTGATTGCCTTAAGTCAGCTGTCCCGTGGCGTAGAACAACGGCAAGACAAGCGGCCGATGATGAGTGACATCCGTGAATCAGGATCGATTGAGCAGGATGCGGATATTGTAGCGTTCTTGTACCGTGATGACTATTATAACCGAGGAAACGGCGAAGACGGTGAAGATGGCGAAATCGATGCAGGTGTGCAGGACGAAAATGGTGAGATTGAAATCATCATTGCCAAGCAGCGTAACGGTCCGACGGGTACTGTAAAACTAAACTTCATGAAGCAGTACAATAAGTTCACGGATATTAGCTATGAGTATTCTGGACTAGAAGGTTAAAAATCTAAAAATAAAATAAACGTACATTTTTTATAACAGATATAAAAAATGTACGTTTTTTGTTATCATTACAGTCTTAATCATCATATTTCGTCTGTATAGCAATCATGTATAAAAAGTACTTTAATTACTTATATATCAACGTTTGAAGCTTATCTGGCAATGCATCTGAGTAGTCGTGACTATCTGAAACTTTACATTTGAAACGTTCGGCTTTCGTTTGATTTTTATGTCATTCATTGATAGAATAACAAAGGTTGATTAAATTTGGAGGTGCAAGGATGTCATCTATCGTAGTAGTTGGAACGCAATGGGGAGACGAAGGTAAAGGTAAGATTACTGACTTCTTGTCAGAACAGGCAAATGTGATTGCACGTTTTTCAGGTGGTAATAACGCTGGACATACGATTAAATTTGGCGGCGAAACATATAAATTACATTTAGTACCGTCTGGTATTTTCTATTCAGACAAACTATCAGTCATTGGTAACGGAGTTGTTGTCGATCCTGTAGCCCTGCTGAAAGAATTGGACGCATTAAATGAACGAGGTATTTCTACAGATAACTTACGTATCTCAAATCGAGCGCAAGTGATTCTACCGTATCACTTAAAGCAGGATGAGCTGGAAGAAGAAAAACGCGGAGACAATAAAATCGGTACGACTAAAAAAGGAATCGGACCTGCTTATGTAGATAAAGTGCAGCGTATCGGTATCCGTCTTGCTGATTTATTGGATGAAGAAACATTCCGAGTGAAACTTGAAGACAATTTAGCTGCTAAAAACGAATTGTTCGAAAAAATGTTCGGTGCTGAAGGATTTACGTTTGATGAAATATTTGACACGTATTATGCAGCGGGACAACGCTTGAAACCATTTGTCACAGATACAGCGAAAGTATTGGATGATGCCTTCCATGCTGACGAAAAAGTATTGTTCGAAGGCGCGCAAGGCGTCATGCTTGATATCGATCACGGGACTTATCCGTTTGTGACATCAAGTAATCCGATTGCAGGTAATGTCACAGTCGGTACAGGTGTCGGACCGACGTTTGTTGACCGTGTCATCGGTGTCTGTAAAGCCTATACTTCCCGTGTCGGTGACGGTCCATTCCCGACTGAACTATTTGATGAAAATGGCCATCATATCCGTGAAATAGGTCGTGAGTACGGCACAACGACAGGTCGTCCGAGACGTGTCGGCTGGTTCGATTCAGTTGTATTACGTCACTCACGCCGTGTCAGCGGTATAACTGACTTGTCTATTAACTCTATCGATGTGTTGACAGGACTTGAGACAGTGAAAATTTGTACAGCTTATGAGCTGGATGGTCAAGAAATAACGGAATATCCGGCTAACTTAAATGAATTAAACCGCTGTCAGCCGGTATTTGAAGAACTACCGGGCTGGACTGAAGATGTGACAGCGTGCAAAACAATGGAAGAGCTGCCTGATAATGCTCGTCGTTATTTAGAGCGCATTTCTGAGTTATGTGACGTCAAAATATCAATTTTCTCAGTAGGACCTGACCGTAATCAGACAAACTTATTAGAAGATCTTTGGAAGAATTAGCATAAAAAGAGGCTGGAACTCATCAAGTTCCAGCCTCTTTTTGTGCTAATGGATATCCCGCTTCTTGAAGCGTCCGCCCTTGACTTCTGACACATTGCCAATGGTGACAAAGGCTGATTCATCAAAATGATTGATGATATCCTTCAGCTTATATTCTTCCAGCCGGGTAATGACGACAAATATAATTTTCTTGCCCTCACCTGTATAAGCCCCTTCGCCGGCGAAATAAGTGACCCCGCGACCGAGGCGATCGGTAATAGCTTCACCGATTTCTTCGTAATAATCACTAATAATCCATACTGATTTTGATTCGTCGAGTCCGAGCTGCACGATATCAATCGCTTTAAAAGCTATGAAGTAGGCGATGACTGAATACATCGCTGATTCCCATGTAAAGACAAATCCTGCTGCTATGAAGATGAAGAAGTTGACGACCATTACAATTTCACCGACTGAAAACGGCGATTTTGAGCTGATCAATATGGCTAATATTTCTGAGCCGTCGAGTGAACCGCCGTAACGTATGACGAGGCCGACCCCTAAACCGAGTATGGCGCCCCCGAATATAGTGACTAGAAATTTCTCATCGATAAAGGCAGGCACTGGATGGAGAATAGCTGTCGTGATAGAAAGTATCATAATACCGTATATGGTAGAAATAGCGAATGATTTACCGATCTGCTTGTATCCTAAAAAGAAAAATGGCAGGTTGAGTACGAAGATGAAAAGACCGAGTGGCAAGTTAAGTAAGTGGCTGAACATGATTGAAATACCGACGATACCGCCATCTAAAATTTGGTTCGGCACTAAAAATAATTCAAGGGCAATCCCCATTAAAATGGCTCCTGTCGTAATCATCACAAAACGTTTAATCTTTTCACGCATAGGGAGTTTTCGATGTATTTTCATTGTTTCAGATTCTTTCATAAATGCACCTCTCACTCATAATATCGTTAATTACTTATATTATACTAGAAAAATTTAAAATATGCTTGCCAGTGGAATTATAGTCATGCTATAATCAGTCTTGTGCTGAAAAACCAAGGCCCCTTGGTCAAGCGGTTAAGACACCGCCCTTTCACGGCGGTAACACGGGTTCGAATCCCGTAGGGGTCACCATTTAATTACATAAGGTCCCGTGGTGTAGCGGTTAACATGCCTGCCTGTCACGCAGGAGATCGCCGGTTCGATCCCGGTCGGGACCGCTCATTAGAAGATATGCATCTGATGCATATCTTTTTTTGTGTTGAGGAAGTGTAATAGAAAAATCCTATGAAAAATGTTAAATTAAAGGATAGTATATATTAATAAACTCTATGATGAAAAGAGGTTGTACAATGTCGAGGAAAATCGTTGTTGTAGATGATGAAAAACCGATTGCAGATATATTAGAATTTAACTTGAAAAAAGAAGGCTACGATGTGTCTGTCGCCTATGATGGTAATGACGCTGTTGATTTAATCTATGAAGTACAGCCGGATATTGTTCTGCTTGATATTATGCTGCCCGGCCGTGATGGTATGGAAGTGTGCCGTGAAGTCCGCAAGAAATATGATATGCCGATTATTATGCTGACAGCGAAAGATTCTGAAATCGATAAAGTACTCGGACTTGAACTAGGTGCTGATGACTATGTGACTAAGCCGTTCAGCACGAGAGAACTGATTGCCCGCGTCAAGGCTAACCTTCGCCGCCATTATACACAGGCACAGTCAGAAGAAAAAGAAGAAACAAATGATATTGAGATCAGAGATATCACAGTGTATCCAGATGCCTATTCTATTAAGAAGAGAGGACAGGACATCGAACTGACACACCGCGAGTTTGAGCTCTTCCATTACTTGGCCAAGCATATCGGACAGGTCATGACACGTGAGCATCTGCTGCAGACTGTATGGGGCTATGATTATTTCGGTGATGTCCGTACAGTTGACGTGACAATCCGTAGATTACGGGAAAAAATAGAGGACGATGCCTCTCATCCGGAATATATCGTGACACGTCGTGGTGTCGGTTATTTCCTGCAATCACAGGATTAAACGATGAAGAAGTTTTTGAAGAATTTACAATCGCTTCATATTAAACTGGTCTTGATCTATGTACTTCTGATAATTATCGGCATGCAGATCATCGGCCTCTACTTTACGAACAATCTAGAAAAAGAACTGACCGATAACTTCAAGGAAAATGTGGCACGTCAAGTCAAACAAATTGATTATGACATACAAAAAGCTTATCAGGATAATGGTAATGATGAAAACGCTGAGAGTGAGATACAGAATATCATCGATGACTATTCTTCGCGTTCAGGTATCGGTGAATCTCGTTCTGATATAGACGAAATCAAAGTCGTCAACAGAGATGAACTCGTTGTAGCATCCAGTAAAAACAACGGTACGACACCGTCCATTCAGAAGAATAATGATACACAAATACAAAAAGCACTGACGTTAGGAACAGGCAATGACCGGATTCAACTCCGCAATGTCGGGAGCGCAAAAGAACGTGTCTGGGTGATGAACGAAACACTAACCGTCGACAATAGTCTTGTCGGAGTCATCCATGTGGAATCAACTATCGAAACAATCTATCAGCAGCTGGATAAGATCAACCAGATATTTATTATCGGAACCGGCTTATCACTTATTATTACTGGAATCCTTGGCTTCTTTATAGCAAGAACAATCACAAAACCGATTGCTGATATGCGAAATCAGGCACTTGAGATGTCAAAAGGGAACTATACGAACCGAGTTAAAGTATACGGCGGAGATGAAATCGGCGAATTGGCACTAACGTTCAACAACTTGGCAAAACGCGTACAGGAAGCTCAGGCGAATACAGAAAGTGAGAAGCGGAGACTGGATTCAGTCATCACCCATATGAGTGACGGCGTTATTGCGACTGACAGAAGAGGCCGCGTACGTATCGTCAATGATATGGCGCTGAAAATGCTTGATATGAACCGCGATGAGATTGAGGGCCGTCATGTACTTGATGTGTTGAAGATAGAAGAGCATTACTCGCTTGAGGAGCTCCAGGACAACTCAGGTGGAATCATTATGGATATCAATGAGCAGGAACATTTAATCGTCCGTGCCAGCTTCTCAACGATTATTCAAGACACTGGATTCATCAATGGTTACATTGCTGTATTACATGATGTCACAGAACAGCATCATGTTGAAAATGAACGCCGTGAATTCGTTGCTAACGTTTCACATGAACTCCGGACACCATTAACTTCTATGCGCAGCTATATTGAAGCGCTGGAAGAAGGCGCATGGCAGAATCCTGAACTTGCGCCGCAGTTTTTGACAGTGACACGTGAAGAAACTGACCGGATGATCCGTCTCGTCAATGACCTCCTGCAGCTGTCCAAAATGGATAATTCAGGTGAAGTGCTGAGCAAGGAACTCATTGATTTCAATATGTTCATCCATAAAATCATTAATCGTTTCGAGATGACAGAAGGCAAGAACGCGACGTTTGTCAGGGACATTCCGAAAGCAGGCATCTTCGTGGAAATAGACCCGGACAAAATGACGCAAGTATTTGATAATGTCATCTCCAATGCGCTCAAATATTCAAAAGGTAAGAAAAGAGTTGAATTCCACGTGAAACAAAACTTGTTATTCAACCGTATGACGATACAGATTAAAGATAACGGAATTGGTATTCCATTGAATAAAGTGGATAAAATCTTTGACCGGTTCTTCCGTGTCGACAAAGCAAGAACTCGGAACATGGGCGGTACAGGTCTTGGACTTGCTATCAGTAAAGAAATCGTCGAGGCACACGACGGCCGTATATGGGCTAACAGTAAAGAAGGACAGGGCACGTCAGTCTATATTACACTTCCTTGTGAAGTGTTGGATGATGGTGATTGGGATGTTTAAAGATGTACTGAAAAGCCTGCTGCTGATTGGTCTGGTCATTTCAAGCGTCATACTCACCTATAAAATTTGGAACTTTAAGCCGGAGCTGACGAACGTAGAATCCACATTAGAAGAAAAAACGTCGACGATCGGTCCGAGAAATAATGATAACGCTAGAAATATCTTCATGCCGTTTCAGATGATTTCTTATAAGGAGCAGAACGTCAGAGGAACAACAGATTCAGATGCTATTATGGAAGTCACTGATTATATAGCCGGCAGCAAAGTTGAAAAGACCACACTGCTTGATAATAAGTTGACGTCAGAAATCGGTGATCAGTATGTCATATTTGACTATACAACTGATATGCCGAATGCCATGTATTTGACCAACGTCCTTAATATCAGCAGTAAATTTTCGGATAAACATGAATTCAAACGCCTGATTATTGACAGTAACAGCCGTATGCAACTGACGCTCTATCTCTTATCCGATAATCAGATACTGAAAGTAGAAACGAATGCTAAAAGTGCACCATTCAAAAAACTGTTAAAAAGTTATGACGACCGGATGATCAAATATTCTGGGATTATCACTAATGAAAAGACAACAGATGAGAAGACCAATATTTATGCACCATCGAATGCCAAGCACGCCAAAGCCTATCGTTATATGGCAGATAGAATTAACGTCGAAGATATCAATAATGCAGTACTCGATGATAAGGAGCACGTCATTGAACGTACTCGCAAAAACGGTTCGACGACCTATTTTGGTAATACAGGTGTAGTCTCTATCTCTAACAGCTCCATTTATAAATATAATAACTTATCTGAAACAGACAGTATTAAAGCAGAACCAGAAGAAAACGTCGTACGTTCGTTCAGTTTCATCAGTAAACATGGCGGTTTTACTGATGACTACCGTTTGTTCTCAGTGAAGGACAAAAGTCATTCAATCGATTATCAAATGTTTTTAAGTGATCTTCCTGTATTCAATCTATCAGGATTATCTGAAATCAACGTGATATGGGGAGAAAAAGAAGTGTATGAGTATCGTCGCGGGCTATTCTCTACAAGTGTGGCAGTTCCGTCGACGACCAGCGCAAAAGACTTACCAAGTGTTGAGGAAGTACGCTACACCCTTGCGTCAAACAAGAACTATCGATTCAGAGATGTCACGCGGATTTTGATTGGCTATGAGATGAAACTATTAAAGCCGAATGATCTGCAAATACAATCCACATTATTATTCGAGCCGTCATGGTATGTCGAATATGATGGGAAATGGAAGAAATTCGAAGACGGGAGGTTGAAATAGTGGATTGGAAACACGCGAGTTCACTCTTCATCTTCGTCTTTCTCGTGATGAATATCTGTCTTGGCTACATTTACTATAATAAAGTCCAGCAGTCTCACATCATTGATACGCAGGACGAAAAGCGACTATCGTTTGCTGATGAGAGAATCAAACTGCCGAAACTCCCATCTATAGAAGGTGTCGAGCTGAACTATGTATCCGGGCGAAGTAAAATATTCCATGAGGACGAGAAGGATCTGAAAAAAGCGACTATCTCTAACGGCAAAGTCGATGATTCTTTGGCAATCCCTGAAATAGAAGCGACGACTATCATCGAGACATTGACAGACTTCGTCAAGGAGACACCTTTTGGAGGAACGGAATATATACTGAGCGGTATAGACCGGAAAAACAGACGAATTTATTACGAACAGACATTTAATAACTATCCGATATTGAATAACGAAACAGCTCAGATTGTTTTCAGTTATAATGATGACAACGAAGTAACAAGTTACAAACAGACCTATCTGGATGATTTGAAGATAGGTCTTGGCAACAATAATGAAAAGAAGCAGGTCATTAATCCGAGAAAAGCACTTGAAACACTGTATTATCAGAACGTCCTTCATCCAGGAGATGAAGTGTCAGCAGTAAGGCTGGGTTATTATTCAGTAGGACCTAATATTGAAGGACAAGTGCTGAAACCTACATGGCAAGTAGCGATTATTCATAATGACGATCGACGTGAAACGTTCTACGTTGACGCGCTGCAGCCTGAAGAAACTATATTGAAGTAATGAAGTGAGTGATAATTTTGATAAAGATGTCCGTACTAGCAAGCGGCTCAACAGGTAACGCCACTTACGTCGAAAGCGACAAAGGTGCACTGCTTGTAGATGTCGGTTTGACCGGCAAGAAAATGGAAGGACTGTTCAATCAGATCGACCGGGACATTAAAGATGTCAACGGGATTCTCGTGACTCATGAGCATGTGGATCATATTAAAGGACTAGGCGTGCTGGCAAGAAAGTACCAACTGCCTGTCTATGCGAACGAAAACACATGGAAAGCCATCGAACGAAAAGACCCGAATATCCCGTCTGACCAGAAGTACCTCTTCAATCCCTATGAAACAAAGTCTATCGCAGGATTCGATATTGAGTCGTTCAGCGTCTCTCATGATGCCATCGATCCACAGTTCTATATCTTTCACAATGATTATAAGAAGTTATCGATGATCACGGATACGGGTTATGTGTCTGACCGGATGAAAGGGATGATTCATGGCAGTGACTGCTTTATATTTGAGAGCAACCATGATGTGGATATGCTGCGTATGGGAAGATATCCTTGGAAGACGAAGCAGCGCATATTGAGTGATGAAGGTCACGTCTCTAATGAAGATGCGGCATATGCGATGCGCGAAGTGATTACAGGATCGACAAAGCGCATTTATTTGTCACATTTATCACGGGATAACAATATGAAGGATCTCGCACGGATGAGTGTAGCACAAGTACTGAATGAGCATGACATTGATACGGATAATGATGTCGTACTGTACGATACGGATAAAGACTTTGCGACGATGATTTATGAACTGTAATGATGACGCGAAAGATTAATTCACATAAAACGGTGGATAACTCTGTTGATAAACAGCAAGTTATCCACAATGTATAAAGATGTCCAGTAAAATGGGCATCTTTTTTTATGTTTATACAGTGACAATGTTAATAAAATTTACAATAAATAATTAAAACAGGGTAAAATAAGGATTGTGAAATGTGTATAACTGAATAACTTGTGGATAACTAGGATAAGTTATGTAAAAAGGATGAATATATATGAAAATAATGATCATTACTGTGGGTAAGTTGAAAGAGAAGTATTGGAAGCAGGCGGTGGATGAGTACGTGAAGCGACTCGGTGCCTATACGAAGGTGGAACTGATAGAGGTTCAGGATGAGAAAGACACGGATAATATGAGTGACAAGGATATTGAGATAGCGAAGCAGAAAGAAGCGGAGCGTATCTTGGCAAAGGTTAAGGATGACAGCTACGTCTATACGTTAGAGATACTAGGAAAACAACTAGACTCCGTGCAACTATCAAAAGACATCGAACAGAAAATGAATACAGGCAAAAGCCATCTGACCTTTATCATCGGTGGATCAAACGGCCTGCATGAAAGTGTAAGCCAAAGATCCAACTATAAACTCTCCTTCAGCAAAATGACCTTTCCTCATCAGATGATGAAAGTGATACTGCTGGAGCAGGTGTATAGAGCATATAGAATTATGAAGGGGCAATCGTATCACAAGTAATGAGGTTAATAGAGCATTTTGGAATCTCAGGATTAACCGATACACTGAAAGTTATCATAAGTGATGAGGTTTTAAAAATGCGACATGAAATAAAGGTATACCTATCTTGACAGCTGATAGGTTCTTCATTTCTGCCTATGATGGTGTCAGGTGTCCAGCCGTCGGCTATCCTTTTTTGAATATAACTGATCTGATGCTTAGGAAGGACGATTCTACGTCTTCCGCAAAGAGATTTTCTTTTCTTATCGTTCTGATAGAATTCCAGTACAGATATACCTGCTTTGAGTGCATTAATTACATTATAGACGGTCTGTCTTGAACGCTTAATTCTCCGGCAGATCTCACTGACCGAAATTTTCTGGTGGTAATATAATTCTATGAACGCAAGTTCATCCGTGGTAAGATGTGTATAGGCCATTTGTGCTAACTCCTTATGTTTTCTTTGATCGGAAATACATATTGAGTTTAGCACAGAAGGCTTTTTAGTTGTCTAGCTTAATTTTACAATCTGCGTACCTTTAAAATAAAATTTTATTCTGAATATTTTGATAAAATTAATAAATAATATAGTAAAAAATAAAGAAGGTATAGGTTATGTCACTTATAGTGGATATCTTTATAAGACATCTTCGTATAGTGGGGGTGGACAATACTTCGCTACTTATTCAGGAACCTTATCAGGTGTTTGGTCTTAAAAAAAACTTCACACAATTGTGTGAAGTTTTTTTATTGCTTCTTATGGTTACTTATGAATCGTCTACACTTAGTTGGACAATTTCTATGTGAATAGATATTGTTAATCTAAGAAAGTAGGCGATTTATTTATGTCACGAGAAAGAAGAAGTTTCAGTCCTGAGTTTAAACTACAGATGGTCAAACTTTATGAGAACGGTAAACCTAGAAATGAAATTGTACGTGAATATGACCTGACGCCTTCGGCATTAGG
>CAACXC010000024.1_pt1 | contig 17934 bp, 15 predicted proteins | sample 2275831 | NCBI WGS metagenome assembly CAACXC01 (sample SAMEA5312476, study PRJEB27640) | indoor metagenome | biome: indoor environment; feature: uncontrolled; material: tiles wood | place: Germany | collected 2014-07-07
CAGAGAACAATGTCACAGAAGTGGAGAATTACGGACAGAGTTTTGCTCCTTATGTATTAAGTCTTAGCCTGTATGTCGGAGCTATTGCATTTGTCTCTATCTACCCAATCGACAAAAGAATGGGACAGCCGAAACGTGCACTGAGCTGGTGGGCAGGTAAAGCCATGCTGATTGGACTCTATGGACTGCTGCAAGGGCTGCTCCTTGCGCTCTTCACCATCTTTGTCATCAATATAGAAATCGATAATACCATTCACTTTACATTGACACTCGTAACATGGTCGATTACAGCTATGTTCATTGTCTGTTTGTTAACAGCGGCACTGAGCAATATCGGCAAGTTTTTCGCTATCATCATTTTGATTCTGCAGCTTGGATCAAGTGAAGGAACATTTCCGATTCAGCTGACTAACGCTTTCTTCCAGACTCTTCATGTTTACTCACCAATGACTTATGTTATCAAGGCATTGAGAGAATCCATTTTCGGCTTTGAAGGCAACATTCCTTTTACAACATCGATTGCAATTATATTATCAATCGGTGCTGTGATGATCGGCTTGCTATATATTACCTATTTCATTAAGCTCAAAGTACCTTGGCTCAATAGCGCAAGTGAACTGAAGAACTAAATAATAAGCACTTGATGGCCAAGACCACCAAGTGCTTATTATTTTGCCGACAGTCATTAAAACTGTGTCTTTTTACTCATTAAATATAAGAAATAAGGAGCGCCGATAATGCTCACGATAATTCCAGCTGGAATCCCGGCCGGCTGCAGCAGTATTCGGCCGAATGTATCTGACAACGTAAGCAGAATTGCGCCTATCAAGAGAGCAAGCGGCATAAACATCTGATGTCTAGGACCCACCATGCCTCGTGCAATATGTGGACCAAGGAGTCCGATGAACCCTATTCCGCCGCTCACTGCTACCGCACTAGAGCTTAGTAGAACAGCAAGCGTCACTATCAGTATGTTTTGTCTACCAACGTTAATACCAACACCTTTTGAAATATGATCATGCGTGTTCAAAATGTTCAGCACGTTGGCTTTCATAAATACAATGGGTACAAAAATTAAAATAATCAGTGCCATAACACTCGCAAATGGCCATGTATCACCCCAGATACTTCCTGCAAACCACGTAGAGACAAATTCTATCTGATCTTTGTTGAAAGTAGTGGTCATCATAATTGAACCCCCGCTAAGCGCTGTTGCCAGGCCGACACCCATCAATACCATCCGTACTGGATTGATACCGTCACCTTTTTTGAAGCTTAAAGCAAATATCACAAGTGCCGTCAGCAATCCACCTAACAAGCTGAACAAAGGTAGAACATAAATAAAGGTGCTGCTGTCAACTGGAATAAACATAATGAGAAGTACAACCGCAAAACCACTGCCTGCATTGATTCCGATAATTCCCGGATCAGCGAGCGGGTTTTTTGTGATGCTCTGCAGCAATGCACCACTGAGCGCAAGCGCTGCACCACTCAGCACTGTGACGAGCAGCCGCGGCATGCGAAATTCATAGAGAATCATCTGCTCTGTTGCACTTCCCATACCCAATAACGTTCTAAAAAATTCAGTAAACGTCATTTTGAAGTCCCCAGTCGTCACACTCAATGACATTACGGCTAGAAGAAGGATCAGGAGGGATATGAACAATATATTCTGACGTCTTTTTTTGTGTCCTTCAATCATAATATCTTCCCGTCCCTTCTCACAAGATAAATAAAGAACGGAACTCCAATCAGCGAGATCACAGCACCGATAGGATTTTCTCCTGTCATCCGGGCTATAATATCGGCGACAACAAGAAACGTCCCGCCAAGCAATGCTGAAAATGGGATGATCAAACGATAATCTGTACCTACTATGAATCTTGTAATATGAGGAATCATCAAACCGACGAAAGCTAGAGAACCAACAAGTGCAACAGCGACACCTGCTAGAATCATCGTTAAAATTGAAAAGAAGATTCTGATGCCACCTGTATTTACTCCTAAACCTTTTGCCATCTCTTCACCAAGGCTCAAAGCAGTCAGTTGTCTCGCACCAAGTGTAGTGATGATAAGCGCGAAAATAATGACGGGTGCAGTATACATAATCTGCTGCCACGTCGTACCCGCCACGCCGCCTGCCACTAAAAACGTAATGCTCTGATTGATTTTGAAGAATAAGGCGATACCATCAGACAGCGCTGTTAATAAGGCTGTCACCGCTGCTCCTGCGAGAATAATTCGCATGGTATTGAATCCACCCCGCTTAGACATGCCGATAAGCATGACAATCGTTCCACCGACAACAGCTCCGATAAATCCAGCAAGCATCAATAATAAAAAGTTAGCCCCTGAGTCAATCGCGAGCATGATACTGATGACCATAGCAGCACCGGCATTTAAGCCGAGTAACGACGGATCGGCCAGCGCGTTTTTAGTGATACCCTGCATGATAGCCCCACTACAGGCAAGCGCTATACCGACAAGGACCGCTGCTATTTCCCTGGGGATACGAATATCTCTAATAATATTATGGCTTTCGATATTGCGATAATTGAATAATGCATCAAAGACTTCTTTTAAGGAGTAATTTTCAATGCCGAGACAAAATGATGCAATCAGAAGGAGAATGAGGAGGACAAACAGCAGAATACCCCATAATTCAATCGATAACTTTCTTATATCATATCTTTTCATAGCGCGCTCCTTAAATCCTTGTATAGTGCTTGCACAATAAGTCGTAAGTAACAAGCATCGGTTTACCCGTTCGAGGATCAACGCTCAGTTCTGCATCAATGTTGAACACTTCTTCTAGTACATCATTAGTGAGAACATCTACTGTAGCGCCCTGTGTAACAATCTTACCTTGTTTCATAGCTATAATATGGTCTGAAAAACGAACCGCCTGATTAATGTCGTGCAGCACCATGATAATAGTAGTCCCACGTTCTCTATTCAGCGATTGAACCAGCTCAAGAATTTCAAGTTGATGGGAGATATCGAGATAAGTCGTGGGTTCATCAAGGAATATAATTTCGGTTTCCTGTGCCAATGCCATTGCAATCCAGACGCGTTGTCTCTGACCACCGCTTAATCCATTGACTGGACGATGCTTAAACTCATATGTACCAGTTGATTGTAATGCCCAGTCAATCATCTGTTTATCTTCTTTTGTCAGCCTTCCGAATCCTTTTTGGTAAGGGAACCGGCCGTAACTGACTAATTCGCCGACGGTCAGACCGTCAGCAACTGATGGTGATTGAGGAAGAATAGCAATTGTCTTCGCGACTTCTTTTGTTGAAGAATGATGAATATTTTTACCATCCAGCAGCACTTGTCCGTGTTTGACCTCAATAATACGCGCAAGTGCTTTCAGCAGAGTCGATTTACCACAGCCATTCGGACCAATAATTGATGTGATTTTATGATCTGAGATATCGACGGTCAAATCCTTTATAATATCATGGTCATCGTAACTGACAGTGATATGATCTCCTTGTAATCTCCCCATGTCTATCCTTCTTTCACAATTTTGTAAATGATAATGATTATCAATGCCTCCATTTTATAGTATAATATATATCAAATCAAGATAACTCATTATTGGAGGAGTTTTTTCCATGAATAATATATTAGATGTAACGGTAATCGGCGGCGGTCCAGCGGGTTTATATTCAGCATTTTATGCAGGTTTGCGTGGAATGAAAGTGCGCATTATCGAACATCATGACAAACTCGGCGGCAAAGTAAATCTTTATCCTGAAAAATTCATATGGGATATCGGCGGCGTTGCACCCAAGCCCGCAGCTATGATCATCCCTGAAATGATCACTCAAGGATTAACGTTCAAACCTGAAGTCAATTTAAGTGAAAAAGTAACAAATATTATTAAACACGGTGAACAGCACTTTGAAGTCGTTACGGAGAATACCAGTTTTTTTTCTAAAGCAGTCATTATCGCGGTCGGCAGCGGTATTATTTCACCGATGAAGCTCGCGATTGAAGGATGCGAGCGCTATGAAGTAAATAACCTTCACTACGTCGTCCCTTCGTTAAAACGCTTCGAAAATAAACGCGTGCTGATTTCGGGCGGGGGCAATGCGGCGGTGGACTGGGCTTATGAAATTGCTCCACTCGCAAAGAGCGTTCATATTCTGTGCCGCAAAGATGACTTTAAAGGACATGAAGAAATGGTCCGTAAACTTGATGAACGTGGAGTCAACAAAGTGATGAGTCATTCCATCAGTTCACTACAGGCGACAGACGATCATATCGAATCTGTCATCATTGAACATTGCCGGACGCGTGAGACATCACAATTAATTGTCGATGATGTCATTATCAATCACGGATTCCATATGGAGTGCGACATGCTGGATAACTGCGACATCAAACTTGAACGGAAAGATAACTTCTATATTAAAGGAAATGCAGATTCATCGACAGCTGTCGATGGAGTATATGCAGTTGGAGATATTCTGTCTCATGACAGTAAGGTCCAGTTAATCGCAGGTTGTTTCCATGACGCAGCTAATGCAGCGAACCTCGCTAAAACGTATATCTATCCAGAAGCACAGGAAAAAGGAACCGTCTCCAGTCATAACGATATCTTTAAAGAAAAAAATGAGGAACTTGTGCAGTTATTTAATTAATCAGTACAAACGGGCCGGAACTAAAGTTCCGGCCCGTTTGTACTGTCAATAGACTAATGACAATGCGGTATTAACGCTCAATTAAACGCGCAGCGGCATCGTCCATAATGAATTCTACATTTTTGTGCTTGAGTAGACTGCTTGCAGGTATCATTTCATCGGGTTCAGTCATTTTGTAGAGTTGTGCCATTATCTTTGCTTTCTTCTCTCCGAGTGCCAGCAATATAATCCGCTCAGCAGAAAGAATTGTATCAATCCCCATCGAAATGGCTTTCGTCGGTACATCTTCTTGATTTTCAAAATATCTTGAATTAGCTGCGATTGTCGTATCTGTCAGATCAACCAGTCTTGTCTTACTGTCAAATGGCGCTCCTGGTTCGTTGAAGCCAATATGACCATTCTCCCCGATGCCTAGCAGTTGAATATGCAGCGGCCCCTTCTCTCTAATCGCACGATCGTACGCTTCATTATCTTCTTCAACATCAAATTCGTCGTTATCTGGTAAGTGGAACTGAGATTCCTGCATACCAATTTTGTCGAAGAAGTGCTGTTTCATATAAGTCATATAGCTATTCGGGTCATTTGGGTCGAGCATGAAGTACTCGTCCAGATTAAAAGTCTCAAGGCAACTGATGTCGGTATGATTCAACTTCAATAATTCGACGAGCTTGTCATAGACATCTTCCATTGTGCCACCTGTTGCCAGCCCAAGTAATGTACATTGGTTATAATGAATTTCCTTGAACATTTCGATTGCTACGTAATGACTTGCATCTTGTCTGCTGCCTAAATTAATGAATCTCATCACTGCCTCCTCTTAATCCTCTTGTATAAATCCATTTCCTAATACGTCTCTGACATCATGGACGACAACGAATGCATCTGCGTCAATTTTTCTGATCATTCGTTTCGCACGTGTCAGTTGAATTTTATTGATGACGCAGTATAACACATCTGTCTCTCTCTTCGTATAATACCCTTTCCCGTTAAGCAGAGTCACGCCACGACCAATATCCTGGTCAAGCATTCTGGCAATCGGTTCAGGGTTCTGCGAAATAATAGTGATTGCCTTCTTAGGATTCAATCCTTCTATCATGAAATCCATCGCTTTTGTCCCGATATACAAACTGAGTGTTGTCAGCAGTGCCTTTTCTATAGGTATAACAGTCAATGATATAGCGACAACGATTAAATCGAAAAATAACAAGGCATAGGACGTGCTGACATCTAAATACTTATGGGCAATACGTGCAAGAATTGTTGTTCCTGCTGTTGTTCCGCCGACAATAACTATCAGCCCGATGCCGATACCTACCATAAAGCCACCAAATATCGTACTGACCAGTACTTCATCAAGGTGAAGCTGCCAGCTTTCTGTTATTTTTAAAAATGCAGCAAGGGTAATAATGGCAACTATCGTTAAAACCATTGACCGTTGCGATAGAAATTTATAGCCGATAACGAGCAGCAGGACATTCATAGCAAGTGTCGTCCAGGCAGGCGACCAACCGAATGCATATAACAGAATCAATGACATACCTGTCACGCCGCCTTCTCCAAGATGTGCAGGTATAATAAATGTATTGACACCGACTGAAAAAAGAAAACAGCCGAGTATGACAATTATCACTGTCTTAAATGAAATATTCATAATTCTCCTCTCTTTCTTCAATGATCCTTTATTAATAAGCCTTCATTTTAACGGACTCGCCTGTTTCAAGCAAGCACCTTTCTATTCATTATAAAAAAGGTGCCGGCTAATTGCCAACACCTTGAGTTTTATGAAAAAAATGATGATTGTATGTCTTTCAATGTTTTTACCGACTGATCGAACTTGCGCTGCTCTTCACTGGACAATGGTGATTCAATGATCTGTCGTATCCCGTTTCTATTCACTACAGCAGGTACTCCGATATAGATATCATCATGACCATATTGACCGTCTAATTTAGCGGAGACTGTGAGTACGATGTCCTGATTGCTCAAAATCGCTTTAGTGATCCGCATTAATCCCATTGCTACGCCGTAATATGTCGCTCCTTTTGCTTGGATGATGTCATACGCTGCATCTCGGACATTGACATAGATTTCGTTCATTCGATCACGTTTTTCAGGCTGGTCTTCCAGTAATTTTTTGAGGGATACCCCAGCAATCGTTGCACCGCTCCAAACGGCAAGCTCTGAGTCACCATGTTCGCCAATGATATTGGCATGGACACTTGAAGGAGCGATGTTGAACTCTTCACTGAGCAGATATCTGAATCTCGCTGTATCAAGAATTGTTCCTGAACCTATCACTCGTTCATGCGGCAATCCAGAAAATTTCCATGTCGCATAAGTCAAGATATCGACAGGATTCGTTGCAACAATAAATATACCATCAAAACCAGAAGCCATAATTTCATCAATAATTGATTTAAAGATTTTCATATTTTTACTCACTAAGTCAAGCCGTGTTTCCCCTGGTTTCTGTGCAGCACCGGCACATAGCACAATGATAGCTGCATCGTGGCAGTCTGCATATGTCCCAGCATATATTTTCATGGGACTCGGCGCATACAGCAATCCATGATTTAAATCCATTACATCTCCTCTTGCCTTTTCTTTATCCAGATCAATAATGACAAATTCATCACAAATCCCTTGATTTAAAATCGAGAAAGCATAACTTGAACCTACTGCACCATTTCCGACTAGAACGACTTTATTACCGATATATTTTTGCATGATGTAATCTCCTTTAGTTTTAAATTATAAGAACATTGCGAGCAGCCATGTCCAGATACAAACAAAGATAAGTAAGGCAATGCTGTATTTCAACGTCATACTTAGTAATTTTGATTCTTCGCCTACTGCTCCAACAGCCGCTGTTGCTATAGCTATCGATTGCGGCGAAATCAGTTTAGCCATGACACCTCCTGCTGTGTTTGCTGCTACAAGCAACACTGGATTGATGCCGATTGAGCTGCCTGCTGTTGCCTGAATAGAAGCAAACAACGTGTTATTATTGACGACTGAACCGGTCATAAATACACCAATCCAGCCTAATACAGGAGATAATAACGGGAAAATAGCACCTGTTTTGGCAACTGCAGTACCCATTGCTACAGTCAACCCGCCGTAAGTAGTTAATTTTGCGATGGCAAGAATTGCACAGATTGTAATAATAGGTAACCATAATTCTTTGCTCGCTTCAATTAGTAATCTGAACGCGGCTCTGAAATTAATATTTTTAGAAATCAGAACGGTCATGACAATAGCGAGCAGAATCGCTGTGCCTGTTGCACTGAACACATCGAATTTAATCACTATCGCTTTACCTGCTGTTTCATTGAAAGTGCCTGGTACTGTCCAATTAAGTACAAGTTGATGGAATTGACCGCCTTCTGCGAACAATGCTTTAAATGCTGGTAGACTCCAGATCAATACAAAACCTGTCAGCAGAAAGAACGGTGACCAGGCATTGATGACTGACAGCAGCGAATGTTTAGGGACAGCGCCGCTATCTTCATCCTCTAAGCGGAAAATATTCTTTGGCTGCCATACTTTGCAGAACAAAGCTAATGCACCCATTCCTGCCAGTGATGGAATGATATCAGCGAGTTCCGGTCCCTGGAAAATGGTGAACAGCGCCTGTAACCCTGTAAACACTACTGAAGTAACAATGATGACCGGCAATACTTCTCTTACACCCTTGAAACCATCCAGAATGAATATCAGCAGAAACGGTAAGAAGAACGCTGTAATCGGCAGAATCACTGCTGTCATCTGTGATACATCCATCGCAGTGATATTACCTTTCAGCCCTAACGTGTCAACAATACCTACTGGAATACCAATAGCGCCAAATGCACCACTCGCGCCGTTAGCAACCAAACACAGCATCGCAGCCTGTAAAGGTTTGAATCCTAGCTGCATGAGCAGTACCGCGCATATAGCAATCGGCACACCGAAACCTGCGGCACCTTCAAGAAAAGCATTAAACAAAAATCCTATCAATAACAACTGAATGCGCTGGTCTTTTGAAATACCTGCGATACTGTCCTGAATGACATTGAATCTCCCGCTTTCTACAGTCACTTTGTATAGCAGTACTGCCATAATAATAATATATCCAATAGGCATCAGCCCTTGAATGACACCTTCAGTGATTCCTGCACCTGCTACAGGTAACGGTAATTCGAAGAGTCCTACTGCAATGACAATGGTCACGACTAACGTCAGCAGTGCCGCTGTAATTCCTTTCATTTTAAAAACCGTCAAGCACAATAAGAATAATATAATAGGGATTGCAGCAATAACGGCTGATAATCCGATATTATTCAGTGGATCGAATGACTGGACAAACATTACTAGCTCCTTCTTTCTCTCACAATATCAGTTTATTTAAAAGTTTGTTAACTATTTCACAAACTTATTATAATACGTTTTATGAACCGTAGCAAGACTTTTTGTGATTTATTTCACAATTAAATTGATTAAATCGTTTTCATTACAACACCATCGAATTTATAAGACATGAACGGCTCTTTTTTTGACATAAGATTATATTTCAAAAAAAAGACTGATTCTAAATAGAATCAGTCTCATTCCGCAGCCACGTTTTTCTTAGGCAGCAAAGCGCGTTGTAACTTCCGTCTCAAATCTCTAAGCCGTCGAGTTTTCATGAAAAAGCCTCCTTTTTCAATCTCTCTTTAGTTACATTTTACCACTTTATTGTTAACATAACATTAATTTAGTCTGTATTTTTTTAATTACCAGCTGAACAATCCAACAAAAGCTGCTGATAATAACGATACTAATATACCTGCAAGAAGCATCATTGGAACATATTTGCTGACAAAGTCAGAAGTTTTCTGATCAACAATTCCTTTTAACGTTCCGATAATCATTCCTACTGTTGAGAAGTTAGCGAATGAAATTAAGAATGTCACAAGAACTGCTGTCATGTGAGGTGAGAATGTTTTTAAGCTGTCCTGGATGTTCAGCATCACGACAAATTCATTAGTAATGATTTTCGTCGCCATATGGCTGCCGACCACTCTTGCTTCATCCCACGGAAGACCTAGTAACATGGCAAATGGTGCCATAATGATGCCAAGAATATCATCCAGACGAATTTCCATATGAGTCAATGGATCCAATAATGACAACAGCATATCAATGAAGTGTGCTAATGATACAAAGGCGATTAAGAATGCAATGATAATCAAAATTAATTTTCCTGCACCTAATACTGAATCACCAAGGAATGAAAAGAATGGCTGACGTGTTTCCTCTTTGATTTCTACAATATAATCTTCTTCAGCAGTCAATTTGATTGGATTCAAAATAGTACTGATGATGATTGCATTAATAATATTCAGCGGAATCGCTGTTAATACAAGTTCACCAGGAACCATAGTTACGTAAGCCCCAACGATTGACCCAGAAATACAGCTCATCGACATTAACGCGATGGTAAGTACACGCGCTGCATTCATGTCACGAACTTGAGCTTGAGATACTGCCAATGCTTCAGTGTTTCCTAATACCATCATCTCTACTGAGAAGAATGATTCAAATTTCGGCTGGCCGGTAACTTTACCGATCAACCAGCCCACCCATTTGATGATAAAAGGAAGAACACCGATATACATTAAAATATCAAACAATGGTACAACAAACAGGATTGGTAACAATGCTGAGACTGCCATATCCATCTTGGACATATCTGCTACCCAGCTGGCAAACGGCATACCGACACCAACGTAAGCGGCCTGTAACATCCAGCTGAAGCCATCTGCTACCCATTTGACTGCTTCACGGCCCCATGAGAACTGCGTGAAGAACCATGCAAGCAGCAAGTTGACTGCGAGCATAATAGCTACTGATTTCCAGTCAATGTTTTTTCTGTCACGTGAAAATAAATAGGCTACGAGAATAAATACGAATATACCTAAAACATTAAGCAATAAATAGAGATTCATGATTTCCACCTTTACATTTTTGAGTGTAGAAAGATTATAGCATTATTAAACTTTAGTTGGATACACTTTTTAATAAAAAAACGAACAATTAATTAAATTCCATCACCAATATCATTCCAAACTCGAATAATTTTTAGTATAGAACCGCTTACATTTTATTTTAATATAATAATGACTATGATGAATGACTAAAGGATGCACTATCCATCTTTTAACATTATAGAATTAACTATTTTATGTTACTATTAGATGATAAAAATGACCATGTATAGGTGCGAGGGAAAATAATGAAATCTATCTATTTAAAATTGCTGCTTCTATTGCTGGCAGGTCAACTGCTGATTGCTCCAATGACTTACGCCAAATCACCTGTTGAAATTGCCGAACAGCACGGTTATTCGATGGATGCGTCTTATAATCCGAAAGGGACGATAGTGGTTGCCGCTAAAAATGGTCAAATCCTATATGAAGATCATCCAGACAAGAAATGGCCTCCTGCTTCAATGTCCAAACTCATGACACTCTATCTTGTTCTTCAAGCGATGGATGAAGGGAAATTCGATCTGAAGACAAAAGTGACAGTGAACGATAAGTTCTATGGCATTTCGCAATTACCCGCGCTGAGCAACAATAAATTCAGAAAAGGGGCCACTTATACAGTCGATGAACTACTGTATATTATGCTGATTCCCTCGTCAAATGCAGCGACGTTTATGCTGTCTTCATTAGTAGAAAAAAATGATTCTGACTTCGTCGATTTAATGAACAGAACTGCTTCTAAACTCGGCATGAAGAATACACATTACTATAATCCGGCAGGTCCTCCGAACAATCTACTGCTGCAGTACAAGCCGGAACGTTATCAGCAGGACGAGGATAATATCTCTACTGCCCGCGACTACGCCATTCTCGCTCAACATATTGTCAATGAATATCCAAATGTCTTAAAGTATACGAAAAAAGTCACTGTCACTGTCAAAAAAGGGACAGATGATGAAGAAACATTCAGTACTTATAACCATTCACTAGAAGGTGCCGAACTGGGCTACGAAGGTGTTGATGGTTTAAAAACAGGTTCAAGTGATACTGCCGGATTTGATACGACGATAACAGGCAAGAAGAATGATATGCGGATTCTCCAAGTCATTATGGGTGTCGAAGACTGGCTTGACCCATCAGCAGAATTCAACCGTAATAAAATTGCTAATGCACTTATGGATGAAGTGTACAGTCAATACAGCTACAGGAAAGTTCTTGAAAAAGGTCACTATAAGCAAGGTGACAAAGAATATTACGTCCATCAAGATCTATATGACATCGTCCAAAAAGGAATAAAAGGCAGACTAGTCTTTAAAAATGACAGAGTGAGCTATCAATATGACCGCCAATTTGTAACTGAAGATCACCCTGCTGCGTTTGTTGCGACAGAAGATTACCAGCAGTACCAAATCAAACAGTTTATCAATGAAAATTTTGTCTGGATTGTGCTCAGTCTGACATTATCGTTTATTATCGGGCTGCTGCTCCTGCTCTACTATTTTAAACCTTCCATGTTCACAAACCTCTGGGAACAATAAAACAACTATCAGCCATCGTGACTTGAGGTCAGATGGCTGATATTTGTTTTATTATTATGTGCCGTGTTTCTCAGCAAGCTAGGACTGACTATGTGACAACGACAACTTATTTAATACAAAAATTCTTAGCAGCTGGGCAACGATGGATATGATGATAATAATCATCAGAAAAGGGACATAACTGTTCTCGCCCATCACTCCTGTGACCGGCGTCAATGCTCCTCCTATTAGAAACTGTACTAATCCAAGCAAAGCCGAAGCACTCCCTGCTCCCTGCCGCTGAACCTGCATCGCCAGTGAAAAACCCGTTGTCCCAATCATACTGACAGGGCTGATCAATAAGAAGAACGCAGCAAACAATGTCCATACCGGTAGATGAAACAGTAAGACGCAGGCAGTGAGTATCACGCCAATGGATTGAATATACTGACCGAGTTTTAAAATCGTTATCTCAGTCATACGGTCTACAAGACGAGCCGTCAACTGGCTGAATAAAATGAGACCGATGCCGTTAACAGCAAACATCAGACTGAACTGCTGGGCTGACATGTCGTAAATTTTCTGAGTGATAAACGGAGAACCGGCAATATAACTAAATAGTATGCCGTAAGTCAACGACTGCAGAACAAGTAGAATCACGAACTTACGATTGCTGAGCAGTTCTCTGAAATCGACAAAAATAGACGAAAACTTAACATTATCACGGCTGTTTTCCGGTAGACTTTCTCTTACAAGCAGTGCACTCACTAAAAACATGATGACACCATAGCCGGCAAGAATATAAAAGACCGTCTGCCAAACTGAAAACCGCAAGATGATTCCTCCAAGAACGGGTGCCAGAATAGGTGCTAGACCATTGACCAGCATTAAAGCACTCATGAACTTAGTTAAGTCTTTTCCTTTGTATAAGTCTGCAGAAATTGCCCGGGCAATTACTGCACCCGCTCCTCCTGCAAAACCTTGGAAAAATCTGATGGCAATCAACCATTCTATCGTCGGAGCAACAGCTGATAAGGTTGACATTAACGCATAGACCGCCAGCACGACTAAAAGTGGTTTCTTCCGGCCGATGACATCCGAAATGGGCCCGACAAATAACTGTCCGACTGCAAGACCGATCATACAAGCAGTCAAACTTAACTGAACACTTGATGTTGTCGTCTTAAAATCTTCTGAAACATTAGGCAGTGCAGGTAAGTACATATCTAGAGACAGTGGACCAAAAGCTGCGAGCAGGCCAAGAACAATGACCAGCTTCCATTGAATTTTTGATTGCGATGAATGAGAGTTATTCATAATTACCTCCAATATATAACATGTATTATACATTAAATTAATAGATGCAAATCGATTGTTTCAAAATTTTTTATGAGGGAAAATGAATATTATATTAAAGAAAGAAGGGTTATTTATGAGTGAAGCAATTAGCAAAGTTCATACTCAATTATTTATAGACGGTCAATGGATCGATGGTGACGACAAACAGACGAAAGAAGTGATTAATCCAGCGACAAGTGAAGTGATTGCAAATGTTGCACAGGCAGGTGAGCAGGAAACAACCCGTGCAATTGAAGCAGCTTCAAAAGCATTCACTGAGTGGAGCCGCATGGAGCTGAAAGATCGTGTAACTATTCTACGGAAAGCAGCTGATCTCATTGAAGAAAATGCAGATTATATTGCTGAAGTAATGACGATTGAACAAGGGAAACCTCTTTCAGAATCTAAGCCGGAAGTTATTGACGGTGCTGAGTCATTCAGATGGAATGCTGAAGAAGCGCGCCGCTTATACGGCGAAACGATTCCAGCCCCTAATGCACACCATTACGAAGTATTATATCAACCGGTCGGTGTAGTTGCAGCGATTACACCTTGGAACTTCCCATCAGGTATGGTGACGCGTAAAATAGCACCAGCACTTGCTGCGGGTAATACCGTCGTACTTAAACCATCAGGTGATACACCGCTCACAGCTATCGCTATCTTTGAACAGTTGGAACAAGCAGGATTCCCTGCTGGAACAGTGAACTTAGTGATGGGCAGCTCATCAGTTATCGGCAAAACGATGACTGACTCCGATACAGTAAGAAAACTGACATTTACAGGTTCAACTCCTATTGGTAAAGAACTCTATAAGCAGTCTGCTGACACACTTAAAAAATTATCACTCGAGTTAGGTGGACATGCCCCGTTCATCGTACATTCAGATGCAGATGTTACAGCAAGTGTCGAAGGATTAATGGGTGCGAAATTCCGTAATAACGGTCAAGTATGTATCGCGCCTAACCGTATTTTTGTCCATGAAGACATTAAAGAAGAATTTATGAAACAGTTGCAGGCGGCTGTTGAAAACTTAAAAGTCGGTAATGGTCTGGAAGAAGATTCTAAAGTGGGACCACTGATTCGCGAAGACGCTATCGACAAAATTAAAGATCAGCTGAATAACGCACTGGAAAAAGGTGCAACATTGGTTACTGGTGGAGAACGTATGACTGACGGTGATTACGGAAAAGGTTTCTTCTTCCAGCCTACTATCATTGATCACGTTGACCAGTCAATGAACATCTTCTATGAAGAAACATTCGGCCCGGTTGTTCCTGTCATTTCATTCAATGATTTAGACAAAGTCATTGAAATGGCAAATGATACGGAATTCGGACTGGCATCATATGCTTATGCTTCATCTGCAAAAGCCATCTATCAGTTATCAACGCAGCTGGAATATGGTATGGTGGGCATCAATGAAGTTAAAATTTCAAATCCCGAAACACCATTCGGCGGCGTTAAACATTCAGGATTCGGCCGTGAGAACAGTCATCTAGGTATTAAAGAATATGTCGTCGAAAAATTTATCAACACAAAATATATTTGATGAAGAGAAGCTGAAACTGCACTCTGAACATTACCTTTCATGTAATGTTCAGAGTGTTTTTTTTGACTATCTTTACAAACGACTTATGAACGTATAGAATAATATAGTTAGTTTTTCTAACTAACTATATAGGAGGTTGTGATGACTAATCAATTATTTTTTGAAACGATGCTCGATCTGCGTCGCCATTATGTCAATGAAATGGATGCTATATTGAATCATTATCAGCTGTCTTCTTCACAGTGGTTTATATTTAAAACTATAGCTCTAACAGCACCTACCACACTTGTAGAAGTCGCAAAAGCCCGAGCAATTGAGAAGCCGACAGCTACTAAAATCATCCATAAACTCGTTGAATTAAAACTGGTTGAAACTACTGAAGGTAAGGATAAACGCGAAAAGATTTTATCTCTTACAGATTACGGCCAGGATATTTACAAAGAGATTCAAGTACACGTATCCGCATGCCAGGAAGAATCCCTGAAAGACATCGATCTGTCCGTTGACGAATTGACTGCAGCGCTCGATACAGTCATGCACTATTATAAGAACAGAAAGGAACATCGCCTTGGACGAATCAATTAAACAGCCTTTATGGACTAAAAATTTCATATTAGTTTCTCTTGTTAACTTCATCATCATGTTGTCCATGTATTTGTTACTCGTTACCATCGGTGGATACACCATTTCTAAATATCATGTTTCTACAAGTCTTGCGGGTCTTGTGTCCGGTATATTTATCGTCGGTAGTTTGTTCGGCCGCTTTTGGGCAGGGAAATACATCGATATTATGGGGCAGAAAAAAATCCTTGTCATTGGAGGTCTCATTTTTACAATGACAACGGTGTTATATTTCTTATCATTTAATTTAACTTTACTTCTCGTCGTCAGATTACTAAACGGTATCGGCAGCGGAATCGCTTCAACTGCAACTGGGACAATTGCAGCATTCATTACACCAGTCAATCGACGCGGTGAAGGTATCAGTTACTTCAGTATGAGCACTGTGCTCGCTACAGCTATCGGACCGTTCCTCGGTATGTTTTTATTACAATTTATTTCATATCAATATCTCTTCATGCTATGTTTAGTGATTGCTGTTGTTGCGCTGGTGTTGATTCCATTGATTAAAATTGCATCACATCTTGAAACCGTTAAATCAAATATGCCAACAGGTATCCACTTAAGTGATTTCATCGATAAAAATGCGCTGCCAATCGGTATTGTTGTTCTTATTGTATGTACAGCTTATTCAAGTGTGCTCAGCTTCATTTCATTATTCGCAGAACAAAACAATCTTGTCACTGCCGGAAGTTTCTTTTTCCTTGCTTATGCGATATCTGTATTGATTACTCGACCAGTGACAGGCCGGATGATGGATACTAGAGGTACTAATATTGTGATGATCCCCTCATTTATCAGCTTTTTTATCGGGCTCGTACTGCTCAGTATGACACACCATGCAGTACTTTTAATCATTAGTGCTGTATTTATCGGCTTTGGTTACGGAAACTTCCAATCTATTGCCCAGGCAATAGCTGTCAAAGTCACTGAACCTGAAAAAATCGGTCTTGCAACATCCACTTTTTTCATCTGTCTTGATTTCGCATTAGGTTTCGGACCATACGCATTAGGTGCAATCATCCCGGCATTGGGGATGCATGGCATGTACGGTGCTATGAGTATTCTAGTTCTTATTGGTTTAGCGGCCTACTTCTTACTGCACAGCAAAAAAGCACATCTTTATCAATAAGATGTGCTTTTTTATTATTTAGCGAAGCGTTTATTGAATTCGCTGAACGTAATGAATCCTTTGTTTTCTTCATCGTACAGTTTGTACTTTAATGATTTTAAGCTTTCTTTAATTCCGATAGTCGTCGCATGATGTAATGGCGGTGTTTCATTATGTGCTTGTTCAAGCAAATAATTAGGAATTCTCGGGCTCAAATGATGAACATGATGAAATCCGATGTTACCTGTCAGCCACTGGAACAACTTCGGCAGTCGGTAATACGAGCTGCCTTCTACAGCTGCTTTTACGTAATCCCATTGTGTTTCATCTTCAAAATATGAATCTTCAAATGTATGCTGAATATAGAATAACCATATTCCGAGCAATCCACCGACGAACAATACAGGTCCCATGACACTGAAGAAACGTGCAGGCCCAAGCAGGTAGATGAGCAGACCATAGACAACGATGACAGCAGCATTATGAATATATGTGTTATTCCGTTCTTTTGCTTTCGCGTCTTTCGCGTTCATTCTGTTTGAAACAAACAGTAAATATATCGGACCAAGAACAAACATCACGAATGGATGTCTGTATGCACGGTAGATAAAGCGCTGCACCGGCGTCGCTTCTCTATATTCTTCAATGGTCATCATCCAGATATCGCCTGTTCCTTTTTTGTCCAGGTTACCGCTTGTTGCATGGTGGGTAATATGCTCACGTCGCCACTTCTCATAAGGGAACAGTGTCAGAAAACCAGAAATATTACCTAAAATTTTATTCGCTTTCTTATCTTTAAAGAAAGAACCATGACAGCAGTCATGAAATATGATGAAACTTCTAATGAGGAAAAATGCACCGATTATCCCGCAAATGATGGACAACCAGGGAGAAATACCATAGGTTAGAAATCCTGCAGCGATTAATAGAAGATACGGAATCAACGTGTTAACGATCTGCATGACACTAATCTGCATTTCTGATTTTTCGAATGGCTTGACTGACTTTCTTAACTGTAATTTCTTATCTCTATCCATAGGTCACCTCTAAAATTAATAATATATGAAGCCGGTAAATCGACATGAATGGATAATTATTATTTGTTAATAGCATCTAGTCATAAATCTATTATACC
>CAACXC010000023.1_pt1 | contig 13946 bp, 18 predicted proteins | sample 2275831 | NCBI WGS metagenome assembly CAACXC01 (sample SAMEA5312476, study PRJEB27640) | indoor metagenome | biome: indoor environment; feature: uncontrolled; material: tiles wood | place: Germany | collected 2014-07-07
ATTTCAGTATAGCATACAGTCAATATGCATCCAATTTCACACAATATAGTTTATGAATTTTATTTTTTGAACTGGTACACTTTGATCAAAGGGTGCATATCGGCCGGATAATGCCGGCGGATGTCATCCGCCGTCTGACGGGTCATACCGATGATACGGAAATCCGGGTGAACTGTGTAAGTGGCATCTGTCTTGCCGAGCGTTGCCGGACTGCCGCCGTGTTGGAACGGCAGGTGTACAGTATGCCCTCGAGCCGCCTGGAAGAGCGGCTTCAGTACTGCCGGCTCCAGCTGATCAATGTCTTCAATGATGATCGCCTGCTTATTCAAGTGCTTCGTCAGTACGCCCGGATGGAACGTCGTCACCTCTTCTTCGACGTACTGGCCGTACAATGTGCCTGCTGTCCATGTGTCGTCAGCGATATAGTACGGCGTGTCTGCCGCTAACTTCAAGTAATTTTTGACGATATCATAAGGATCGGTCATGTCGCCAGTCACAAACAGATGGATGACTTTAGCAGCGGGCGCTTTGTCCGGCAGCTTACGGCCGCTCGGTGTGACGAATACTTTTGAACTGTCAGGGTTCGGCAGATTGGCCTGCTTGATCAGCTCGTGCAAGTACGGCGTTGTCTTAAGCGGTTCCTCTTCCTTGTCACCCGCCTCAAGCATGACGTCATACTGCACTTTGGTCAGTTCTGTGACGGATTCGTTCCAGTTGTCAGCGAGGAAGTGCTGGGCGCGGAGCATCGGCTCACGGTCCAGATCATAGATGGTCTTGTAGTCGATATCTCCTAAATACTTGATCATCACTGCTGTTGAATCGGTGCGGCCTTGAATGACCGGTAGTTTCTGCATGGCTGACGTCACTTCGGCGACACCGTATATACCGCGCTCCGGTGCTGTCCGGTAGATGATGACGCGGTCTCCCTGCTGCATCTCCTGATAATGCTTGAAGCCGTTACGCTCGATACCGTTCACGGTGCGGACGAAGATCGTATACTCTTCTCCTTTGACAAAAGGCTCCATCTCCTTCATCAAGAAGTAGCGGTTGATCTTCTCCTCTCCGCGGCCGACAGCAACAATCTGCTCATAGTCTTCTTCACTGAGCGGGTTCAGCAGCTGCTCCTTCATTCGGGACAGCGTTGTCTTCAGCTGTTCGCTGCGTGCTAAATAGTCCTTCGTGACCGGGTTCAGCGTCTCTTCCAGGCGGAAATGGATGATAATCTTACCGCGCCTAGGCTCTTCGTATTTGACGACAGTCCCTGCCCCGAGCAGACCGAGCTTGTTCTGTACTTGATAGAAGATCACTTTATCCCCGAGCCGTGCACGTTTGAATGCTGTGTAGCCTTCTGACGGATTGAAATGAACAGATGAATCAAAGACAGAGACCTGCCCGGTCAAATCTTCGACATGATTGAAGCGGTTATAGCCGCAGTTCAACCAGAAATAATGTGGGCTCATAATTGCCTCCTTAAAGTGTATAGTGCCATTATACTGAAATTACTTTTTGCGTGCATAGCGATATCTGTGATTTGAGGTAAATTGTGTTAGAATGATGTAAATAACTTAAGGAGGGGCTTATGGCGAAAACTGATCAAACAGTTGTCAAGAAGTTGTGGTGGATACCGTTAGCAGTATTAGCTGTGCTGGGGGTACTGTGGATGACTATATGGAATAAAGAGGAGCCGCCGAAACAAGTCGTCGTCACTAATGACGCACCTGCGATTAAAGATGCAAAGACGATATCAGTAGGCGATTTCGGTGCCAAGCCGGACGACGGCAAAGATGATGCCGATGCCTTTGAGAAGGCGATCCAACAGGCGCAGCAGGAAGCGATTGAACTGCACATTCCAAAAGGGACTTATCACACGAGCCGGACGATTGAAGTATCTGACATTAAAGGGCTTCATATAAAGGGAGACGGTGCTGTCATCCGTCCGAAAAATCCGATGATCAATCCGCCTGAATTCTATGCGTTCCGGTTGAACGGGACAAGTGATAATCTGATTGAGCTGGAGATTGAAGGAATTACTATCGACGGCAGCCGCAACCCTCAAGACTTGTATTTTACAATGAAAGATTCAAGTGATTTCTATAATACTCCTATGACGAAAGGGATTGCGGTGACGAATACGAAGCAGCTGACCGTACACGATGTGACGTTTGAGCATATGTACGGCGGCTACACGATATTTGCCCAGGAATATAGAAATGTCGATATTCATGACGTCACACTTGATGATGTCGGCGGCGATGATATTACCGACAGTTTCGGGATGGCATTCTACTTGAGCGGCCACCGTGATGACGCCATAGTCAATATCGACAACGTCACTTCCAATGCCAAGACGTCTAAGCGCTCGAAGGAATATATGGGATGGATCGGCGTTGTGTTTGAGAACGGGACTATTCAAGATGCGGACGAAGACAACTGGCTGAAAGATCAGAATACAACGTTCAATATTACCAACTCCGTATTCAATGACTACGAAACGACGCTTCATGTGGAATCCACTTACGGCAATGTCTACATGAACAGCGACAACGTCAAGACGCGGGCGAAGAACTACTTCATCGCTGCGGGTGTGAACGGTGAGCTGAAGGAGCGGTCGAACAATGTAACGATTGACCTGCTGCCGTATGGGCGTAATGATATTGTTCACGGCGTCTATTACACAGAAGGTATGGATCCAAAGAAATATTCGCTCGATATGTACAATTCGACGGTCAACAATCTCAAGATCGACGGTAAGCAGACACCGATTACGGCAGTCTATGCCAACAATACGACAGCCACGTTTCACCATACGACATTCAATGACGTGTCGGGACTGCTCGTCGCTAACGGCACAGGCATTTTTGTCGACAGTGTCATCAATCTGTCAGATGATGCGGACGAAGACCGTTTGAGTGATTTCAGCGAAGACCGCCAGAAGATGGACTTGTCGAAGTCAGTGGTCAACCGTGCCGGCAAGACGACGACCGCAGAACAAGGGGACGTGCCGCCCAAAGTGTTCTCCACTGACAAAGCGGTGCCAAAGCGCGACAACCCACTCGCACCAGCTGACCTCGGCCGGGAAGCAGAACCACCGAAAGACGAGAAATAATAGTAACGCCCGGAACACGATGTTCCGGGCGTTTTGTTGTAGTGTGGACGTGCTTCCCGCACGTGTTATGTCGCGTCGTTCTTCTGCAGTAAAATAGCGATGACTGCGAGCAGCACAGTGAATATTAATTTCTTTGTCATAGCAACCTCCTACCATATGCCTAATAATTGCTGCAGAATGAGTGTCGTCACAGTGACGATGAACCAAGTGACGGCACCGAGCATAACCGGCCGGTAGCCGATAGCCTTGAATGACTTCAAGTCGACGGACAGACCGATTCCGGCAAGTGCAACGGCAATCATGAAGGTCGCCGTCTGCTTGATGAGTGCGACCAGTTCCTCAGGCAGCGGGACGATGCTGACGAACACACTTGCCAGGAAGAAATAAACGATGAACCACGGCATGATTTTCTTGATGGCTACTGTCTGCTCCTGCTGCTCGCGGCGGACTTTGATGACTAACAGCAGCAGACATACCGGCACAATCATCAGCGCGCGGACAAGCTTGACGACGGTCGCTGTATCCCCCGCTTCTTGACTGAACGTATAGCCGGCAGCGACCACACTGCTCGTATCGTTGATGGCAGCACCCGCAAAGTAACCGAAGCCGGTTGACGTCATGTTCAGCAAGTGGCCGAGCACCGGGAACAGGAACACCGCTATGATATTGAAGAGAAAGATCGTCGAAATAGAAAAGGCAATCTCCTCATCGTCCGCTTCGACAATCGGACTCGCGGCTGCAATGGCTGACCCGCCGCAAATAGCCGTGCCGACGCCGATCAATGTACGGATGCGTTCAGGAATGCCCATCCAGCGGCCGATGACATAGCTGCATAACAGTGCAGCCGTTATCGTCGTCAACGTGATCGGCAGCGATGACAGGCCGAGAGTGACCGCTGTTCTGAAGCTCAACGTGAAGCCCATCAATATAATCGCATACTGCAGTATTTTCTTTCCTGAATACTTGATGCCGGGTTCATAGTCAGACGGCAGCGCTACCAGCTGTCTGATGATGATTCCGAGGATGATGCTGAACACTGCCGCTCCTATCAGCGGTACGAAGCTGCCGAGAATTGTTGCGACTGCGGCGACAGCTGTCGTCAGAATGATTCCTTTTGTTTTCATAATGCCACCTCATTTGCTTATTATTTTATCATAACAATTCATGCTATAATAAATCATATTTTTGTAGATGGAAGGGATTCAATGAAGATATTCACTAAAGTACTGCTGATTATACTGGCAGCTGTCGTTATGACGGGCGGCACGGCCGACGCCAAACGCTATGACGTGACGTTCGACCGGGCGATTGACGGCGACACGCTCAGCGTCAAACAGAACGGCCGCAAGAAGACTGTCCGCCTGCTGTTAGTTGATACACCAGAGTCAAAGAAGCCGAACACTCCTGTCCAGCCGTATAGTCTGGAAGCAGCGAAATATACAGAATCGCTTGTGAAGACGTGCGATTTGTCAATCGAACATGATTCAAAAGGACGCTATGACCGTTACAAACGTGAACTCGTCTACTTGTACTGTGGTGATGACATGGTCAACGAAATGCTCGTCCGTAAAGGGTATGCCCGGGTCGGCTACATCTACCAGCAGAAAGACCATCTGTACGAACTGCAGGAGGCAGAGCGTTACGCCAAGCAGAAGAAACTGAAGATCTGGTCACTGGAAGGCTATGTCAACGAGGACGGTGAAGGGTTCAACACGACGACAGAAGAGCGCGAGAAAGAAGTCGATATCGTCGAGAAGATTCGTGCAGCGCTCTACCGGATAGTCGATGCAGCACTCGATACGCTTATCAAAGAAATAGAGAAAAGACTGTAGACCACTGGTTTTTATGACAGTGGTTTTTTTTGCTTCAAAAAATTATATTTCCTAACTGAAACTTCTTATGTATAATTGAGTTAATTTATACCATTTTTATACAATAAGGAGAAGATCATGATGAAATTATTCCGCCTACTGCTGATCAGCGTTCTGTTCACCGCGCTATCATTCAGCGCGCTGCCTGGTGCCGAAGCAGCCTCGCGTCAAACCGTCTACTATGCAAGCACGGTTGACGGCGACACACTGAAAGTAACAACAACGAGCGGGAAGCTGTTGACATTAAGACTGCTGCTCATCGATACCCCTGAATCCGTCAAGCCGAACACCCCCGTTCAACCTTACAGCAAAGAAGCAAAGACGTATTTGACCAAGCTCGCGAAGTCCGGCAAGCTGTCCATCCAGTATGACACCGGCGGCAAAACAGATTACTACGGCCGACATCTCGTCTATTTGTACAGCGGCAGCACGATGATCAACGAGAAGCTTGTCTATAACGGGTACGCACGGGTCGGCTATATTTACAGCCAGCGTAAATATTTAGCGACGTTGAATAAAGCACAGACACATGCGCAGCAAGCCAAGCTGCGAATCTGGAAGACACCAGGCTACGTCAATCCGTACGGTGAAGGGTTCGTCGTCAAGAAAGCCGCAACGTCTAAGAAGCCGACATCAGTGAAGCTGAAATCAGCACCCACGTATTTGAAGAATTGTACGGAAGTGAGAAAGTATTATCCGTACGGCATCACATCGAAACATCCTTCCTATCGCCCAGCATTTGACCGCGATAAAGACAAGGTCGGCTGTGAACAGAACTAATCAATAACAGGCTGGAACTCAAGCGAGTTCCAGCCTGTTTGCGTATGTGTTCTCCTCATCACTACACCTAATACATCTCTTCTTTGATCAGCGGATGGATGTCAATCGTCTCCAGTTTGTTGACATCACTATAGTGATAGACTGTGTCATATAGTTTTTTCTGGTCTTTTTGCAGGCGTTCGATGGAATACTGCTTGAGTGTGTCATCTGGGCCGAATACATATTCGATGCTGAATTCATCGACCGGTGCATCGTTCAGGTTCAACTTTGTCAGCGCGTCTTTGTCTTTCAGCAGCTGCCGGCTTGATGTGAAGATGATCTGCTGCTGCTCTGTTGTGACTTTGAAATACTGCTTGTATTGTTTAAGGAACTTCATCTGTTCATCGTAGACATCGATGACTTCACTTGCTTTACTCTTCACGACGCGGTTATGGGCGAGTCGATACTGGGTGTCGTCTGTGATATAAGTGACGGATTGTTTGTGACCTCCTGTGACGATCTGGGCCATGCCGTCTTTGTAGGACATTGACTGTGAGATGTCGCGGTCGCTGTAGTCATTATCACTTGTCATTTCCATGTGATAGCTTGAAATGACTTCATTGGCGCTCAGCACCCGCTCCAGTTTGTTATCTTTTTCGTTGTCACTGCATGCAGTCATCATGACCATCACCACCAGTAGTAGTATTTTCTTCATAGCGCTTCACCCCTGTTGTTGTTTAGCTACAAGCATAACAAAAAACACATCCGAAATGAACGGATGTGCTAAAAAAAGTTAATCAATGAATGAAGACATAGTCACTCATCTGAGCACGTGTCAGCGTTCTGTATCCAACAACGCCTGGAGGTGTCAAATAGTTCATCTCTGATACTAAAATAGTACCGTCTGCATTGACACGTTCAACGAATGCCACGTGCCCCAGCCATCCTGCTGTTGTTTGAGCAATTGCTCCTACTTCAGGTGTGCTGTTCACTGTGAAGCCATCGTTTTTTGCACCGTTTGCCCAGTTATTAGCATTCCACCAGTAAGTAGAAATACCTTTGCCGATTGCAGCACGTTTGTTGAAGACATGCCATGTACATTGTCCGTAGTCATACCAGTTCTGGTGGTTGAATACGGGAGACGTTGTCGTCTGCTGCGGTACAGGTTCAGCTGTTGGTGCGGGTGCTTTCTCTGTTGTTGTTACGGCGTTAGAGACAACGAGCTGCTGATTGACGTAGATGATGTTTGATGTCAGGCCGTTCCATGATTTCAGTTTAGCTACAGAAACCCCGTACTGAGTCGCGATTTTATAGAGGTAATCCCCAGCCTGCACCGTGTACTTCGTGCCGCCTGATGTGGTTGTTGTTGTCGTCGGCGTCTTAGTCGTCGTCGTTGGTGTTTTCACGGGTGCTGACGTTACGGACTCTGAAATCTTCAGCTTCTGCCCCGGGAAGATCAAGTAAGACGATAAGTTGTTCAATTCCATGATCTTCGTATACGTCGTGTCGTACTTCATAGCAATCAATGATAAGCTTTCGCCCGATTGAACAATGTGTGTTCCTGCGGTCGTTGTTGTTGTCGTCGTCGTTGATTCAGGTTTCTTCTGCGGGGTTGGTTTAGGTGCTGTCGTGCCACCTGAACTGGAGACAACAAGACGCTGATTCGGAAAAATCAGGTTTGAAGTCAAGTTATTCAATTGTTTCAGTTCAGTGACAGAGGTATTGTACTTGTTAGCGATCGCCCATAATGAATCATTGGCTTTCACTGTGTAAGATGCTGCTTCTGCTTGGTAACTGTACGCTGCAGCGGCGGCCGATGCTGTCGTCGCCATAATAAAAACTTTTTTCTTCAAGCCCTGGTCCTCCATGTCGTTATATTTTTGTGATATGTCAATATTATGCCACATGTGGCACGACCGGAATATTACAGTTTTCTTTCAAATCATTTCAAATGCATTTAATATCAGTCATTTCAAACCCGAACACGAGAGAGATAGAAGCGCCGAAAAGTGAGTATTTACAACGATTATCGTGTTCGCCTGCCGAACTTTTCCAGTTCATGGATAAATGGCCATTGTCAAAAAAGTGTAAATTTTATTGATGTATTAAACCCCATTAAATCAATGGTTGAGGGCTTTAATCTATGAACTGTGTAAATTTTTCGACTATTGTAACATAATTGTAATAAACCCATGATTTTTTGATGCTGCAGACGATGGATCTTAGTTAACATCGACTGGATGACATGCGATAATAAGGTGATTAAAGGAGGCAACTATGAATCGTTTAAAACAATTTGCAAGCAAGATGAAGCGTCAGCTGCTGACGCTCTACTTCGCGACGCAGCACAAAGATATTCCGACATCCGTAAAGTTCCTTACACTCTTCATTATCGGCTATGCCATCAGTCCGGTCGATTTGATTCCTGACTTTATACCGGTGCTCGGCATTGTGGATGACCTGGTCCTACTGCCGGTCGGTATCTATATATGCTACAAACTCATTCCAAAGCATGTTCTCGATGACTCTCGTACCATGGATGGTGATATTGATATTAAACATCAATACATCATCACACTGTTCATCATCACCATCTGGGTACTGTTCATTTATTTTGTCGGTCGTGCCGCATATGGTTATTTACAAATCCATCTGTAGTTCATTGTCATGCATTTCGTGGTAAACTAACTATAACTTAACTATAAAGGTGATAATAATGAATGACATAACCTATAACTTCAAAAATATCCCTCAGCTGAAGCTTGGTGAAGAAGTCAGCAACTCTGTGTCACACGGTGTTCCTGCACTGTTCATCCTGCTGTCTCTTCCCTATTTCGCTGTCAAAAGCTATACAATAGGCGGGAATGTCTTTTCAATCGGCATATCGGTATTTCTGATCAGTATTTTCCTGATGTTTCTATCATCAGCCATCTACCACTTGATGCCCTATAACTCCACTCACAAATACGTCATGCGCATTATCGACCACAGCATGATCTACGTCGCGATAGCTGGAAGTTATACGCCGCTTGCCCTTAGTATTGTCGGTGGGAAGCTCGGCTGGACAATCATGATCATTCAGTGGGTCATTACTATCGGCGGCATTCTCTACAAAGCGCTGACCGTCAGAGTCAATCCGAAAATCAGTCTTGCGATGTATTTGATTATGGGATGGCTCGGAATTATTTTGTTCCCCATCTTATGGATGAAAGTCGGTCTGACTTTTCTGATATTGATTGTTGCGGGCGGCGTCGCTTATTCTGCCGGTTCGTGGTTCTACGCACAGAAATCAAGACCTTATTTCCATATGATCTGGCACTTCTTCATTTTAATCGGTGCCGCCTGCCATTTTGTCGCGCTGTTATATTTTGCGCTGTAGCGATGTTTAATTTACTGGTGACGTGGTAAACATTAATTGTATAACAACTTAATGAAATGGAGTGATTGTTAATGGATTTCAACAAAGGTTTAGACGATTTGAAAGACAAAGGTCAACAGCATTTCGAGGATAATAAAGACGAATATACTGAAAAAGGTAAAGACTACGTCAATGACAAATTCGGCGGAGACAATGCCGATGCCGGCAAAGATATGGAAGCTGATGCTGACAGAGACGATACGTCAAGAGACGAAAAATAATACGAGCGCACGTTGTTAATACAACGTGCTTTTTTTATAAGTGAGGGAATGGCTATGACTTTCAACAATAATTTTGATGATGTCAGCAATGAAGCTGGAATAAAGAAGACGTATGAGGACAGCGACCCGACGACGCCGTCAATTTCGTACCAGGACCCGGCTGACGACAAGATGGAAGACCCGAATTTTATGGAACAGCTGATTGATGATTTATTTTTAGATGAAGATGCCCAAAGGAGTGAATGACATGGCTGAAGAACAATATGAAGGTTTGGAAACTGAACAGAACCAACTGACCAATGAAACATTGACGGGCGGCGAGCAGGAAGCAGAACTCGTGAACGATTCATTAGGTGTGGCACCTGACGCAGGAGTGGAAGAACTGGATCCAGATCCACTGATGGATGATGAGATGATTGCTGAGGACGACGAATAGTGTTCGATTGGTTTGATATCAGTGCGATGGATATTTTCATTGCTACATTGCCGTTATTGATACCTAGTATACTGCTCATTGTAGTGATTGGACTCTTCATCAAACAACTGCGTCATCAGAAACGCCTCATCGAACAGCATGACGAGATCATCAGACTGCTTGTCAAACAGGACCGTAAAACGCACGTATAAGGAGGATGGTTATGGCTGAGAACACAGATGAAACGAAGCACTATGACAGTAGTATGGACGGCATCGACCCGCAGGAAGGCGGCACGTCGAAGCCTGAGGACTTAACGAAAGACTATGACGAGAGCATCGACGGGATTGATGTGGAAGGTCATGGTCTCGTATCCGAACAGAAAGACCGTTTCACAGATCATGCCGACTACAAAGATGGCGTCGGAGAATAGCAAACAGCAGCGATGGTGCATCGCTGCTGTTTTTGTGTATGGAGCCGATTATTCGGCTACGATTTCTTGTGACGCCACATAGACTTTGAATGACTGCAGTAGATTTTCAGTGGTCTGTCTGCTGTCGACGGCTTGAATAGGATAGTATGTACCGCCTGCATCTTCTTCCGGCTGGCGATCAGTATAGGTGAAGGTGACTTTAGCGTCGCTATAATCCTGCTCTACTTGCTTTCGGTAACGTGCCTCCACTAGTGCGCGTGCGTCGTCAGCTGTCATTTCGACGGCCGATTCAGTCGTTGCTGCTTCAGTCGTCGGCCCTTCCGTTGGTGGCTTCGTCGTGCTTGCTGGGACAGGTTGAACTAACTGGTCATTAAAATCAGTGATCAGCATCGTGTTGTTATCTTTGTCGTAGCTGAGGTCATACACTGTAATGACTTTTGTCAGCTGGTCATCAGTTGCAGCTGATGACATCAGGCGTGTGACAGTGGCCTTTGACTTCGTTCCGTTGACAGTGATGTCTCCGACCGAAAATTCCGGGATAGTATAGCGGTCAAAGTGACCAGTCGGCATGGTCTTCTTAATATATTTCGCCGCTTCCGAATCTTTGTAGATATACGGCTTGAGCGCCTCATAGTCTCTATCACTGAATGCAGCGGGCACCGCTTTTAAGTAGTCATTGACCTGACGCTTCGTCAACGACTGATAGTCGACTTCTTCTGTTGCAGCGTCTTTTTTTGCTGTTTCTTTTTTCGTCGTTTCTTTTTTCGCTGTTTGCTGCGTCACTTGTTCTTCTTCCGTCTGGCCGCACGCAGCCAGCAGCAGAACTAGTAATAGACTGAGTTGTTTCATATCGTTTCCTCCATTTCCATTAAATGCGCCGCCCCGTGACCATCCGCATGATTACTGCTGCACAAAAAGCGGCGGCAACAATAAGCGTCCACGGACTGACAAGCGTTGATACAGCTGCAGTGGGCTCCACACCGTACCAGACGATTCTGAGCACTGCGAGCAGGACACGGTGCAGCAGCATGAGTGCGAGCAGCAGCGTCACTGTCAGCCCCTTTCTTGCACAGTAGAGGACACCGCAGATGAACAGGACCGTCACAACCATTTCCATTTAGTTCTGTCTGAAGACATCGAAGTTGATGACTTTTTTCTCTTTTTCTTCTTCTTCCACTTTTTCGCGTTCTTCTGTCGCTTCTCTTACTTCTTCCACTGTCATACCACCATATATCCAGAGGCGTGTCGTATCCAATGTTTTGACGAACAGTGACTCGAACATGTCGAATTCCTGTGTCGATAAGTTTTTCGCGAACATGTTGATCAGCTCTTCCATCGTCACGTTGGCATCGTTACTTGCGATGATCAGGAAGACAGCAGCATCCATGAGTTCATCGCGTTCTTCTTTTGGCAGCTCTTGCGTATGTGTTTCGATGAACGTCAATAAATCCTGCATTTCCTGAGTGTGTCTATGATGGTCAGGTCCGGCATACAGACCGAGCTCTTCCAGTGACGCCGGATGATAATAATAGTTCGGTGAATACGGCGGTGTCTCTTCGCCTTCGTACCCTTCGTAGATCGCCGGCATCATGACGACATCATTGACACGTTTCAAGCCAAGAATGGCGATCCACTCATTGAATTTTTCAATCGGCAGCGGTTCGCCGAAATAATCGTTGTAGAGGCGTGCCACGTGCTGTTCATGTACATAGCCGTACAAAAATAAGACTCCTGTCAGAAATGTTTTTTCGTTGTCGACATGCGTCCGCTCTGCTTCGATCTCTTTGATGTTGAGTTTGTTGATTTCTTCTGTTAAGTCAGACGGAATCATCAGCCCTTTCTTACTTTCGAACATCAGCAGCAGCTGCAGCGCAAACGGCATGCGGTCAGCAGGCATCGGCACAAATTCGTGACCGGCTTTGACTGCTTTCATATAAATGCCGTATTCGTCTTCCGGCATCATCACCAGCATTTGCGAAATATAGTCAGTCTCAAGGACCTCCTGTCTGATCGATTCAATCAGTTCAATGCGGTGAATATCGCCGACGTCTTCCTTTTCAAATAAATAGCTGTATATCAATTTTAAATCCTGGTCGCTTAAATTCATCAATGCTTCTCTATAATCCATGGTAATCATTCCCGTTAATATATTTTGTCTTCATTATAAGTGAATTGACTCATATTCACAAAGAAAGATTTTAGAATATTGTGTAATCGTACATGCACTGAAGATTGAAACATCTTTCTTGACGAAGCTTTGTTATCCGTCATACTGGTAGTTAAGGCAAATTTTACGAATGCAGGGAGGTACTTATGCATAAAAATATCACACTTACCATCTTACTATCGATTATGTTCATCATTTTCCTCGGTATCGGGCTCGTCATTCCTGTACTGCCGACCATTATGAATGAACTTCATCTCAGCGGGGCAGCGGTCGGTTATATGACAGCTGCGTTTGCGTTGACTCAGCTGATTATTTCGCCGTTTGCGGGACAGGCAGTGGACCGTTACGGCCGTAAGCTGATGATCATCAGCGGCCTCATCGTCTTCAGTGTATCAGAACTGCTCTTCGGTCTCAGCACAGCTATTGAATGGCTGTTTGTGTCGCGTATACTTGGCGGGATGAGTGCAGCATTCATCATGCCCGCTGTAACAGCATTTATCGCAGACGTCACGACCGATCAGATGCGGGCGAAGGCAATCGGCTATATGTCTGCTGCCATCAGTACCGGGCTGATCATCGGCCCGGGTATCGGCGGCTTTCTTGCTGGATTCGGTTCACGCGTGCCGTTTTTTGCGGCGTCGGCCGTCGCACTGTTGATTGCGATTGTCGGCTTCATTATTCTGAAAGAACCGACACGTCAGAAGATGTCTGCTGACAAAGCAGTTTCTCACAACAGCAGCTTCAAAAAACTGATGAAACCGATGTTTCTCTATGCGTTTATCGTCATCTTGATTTCATCATTCGGACTCGCGGCGTTCGAATCATTTTTCAGTCTATATACGGACCACAAGTTCGGCTTCACACCATTTGATATAGCCGTCGCGATCACTGGCGGTGCTATCGTCGGTGCAGCCAGCCAGATTCTGCTGTTTGAACGACTGACCCGTAAAATCGGAGAAATCAATATTGTCAGATGGTCAATTGTCATCTCGATCGTTCTTGTCATGATGATGACGGTCGTCACCACGTACTGGATGATTCTGCTGGTCACATTCACCGTATTCATCGGATTTGATTTGATCCGACCGGCCATTACGACCTATTTATCACGCATTGCGGGCAGCGACCAGGGATTTGTGGGCGGGATGAATTCATTTTTCACCTCACTCGCCAACGTCCTCGGCCCGATTATCGGCGGCGTGCTCTTTGATATCAACTGGAACTATCCGTATTATTTCAGTGCTATTGTATTAGTAGTGGCGCTGGTCATCACCTATTTCTGGCGGATGGATGGAACAGCAGCATCTGCTTAATCAGTGATGTCGAAAATAGAATGAAACATGGCCCTCTAATCCTGTTTGAGGGCCATGTTTGTGCTGAATAGACGATTTTGTCTGAAACACGGCCCTCTAATCCTGTTTGAAGGCCATGTTTGTGCTGAATAGACGATTTTGTCTGAAACGTGGCCCTCTAATCCTGTTTAAGGGCCATGTTTGTGCTGAAAAGGTGATTTTGAATGAAACGTGGCCCTCTAATCCTGTTTAAGGGCCATGTTT
>CAACXC010000032.1_pt1 | contig 12742 bp, 13 predicted proteins | sample 2275831 | NCBI WGS metagenome assembly CAACXC01 (sample SAMEA5312476, study PRJEB27640) | indoor metagenome | biome: indoor environment; feature: uncontrolled; material: tiles wood | place: Germany | collected 2014-07-07
TTATCCTGATGATAGAGATGCGAATCAAGCTAGCGTCTCACCTCAAAGTGTCAAGTTGAATGGGCATCATGTCATGGATGGTTCATTTGGCAGCAGCGAGATAATTGACGAGGCTCGTCAGATTGTATCAAACACACAGACTATTCATTTAAGAGACGCACTACTTGATGGTCAACAAGAACTTGAACTGACATTCAGTGAGTCGAACAGTAAAGAACAAGCGGTCTATCAAATCAATGTCGAAAGCAGTGAGTTAACCAAAGATACAGCTGTTTACAAGATGAATCAAAATCACACGTTTGACGGCCGTTCAATTGATATTCAGCAGCTGATGATCAATCCACTTACATCTCGTCTCACTATTGAATATGAAGGAGATCAAGAAACTTATGACGTCGTGTTAAAAGACTCAGACGGGAAAAGTTATTCCTTCGATACAAATACAGTCGATGAACAAGCAGACGGCAGCTATAAGGCGATGCTGACTTTTAACCCAGATTTTTCTGAAGGAAGCATTGAGTCATTGAATGAAGCGGATACTTTAACATTTTATTTTACCGGACAAGACTCATTTAAAAATGGTGACGTCAAAAATAATTTTAATACTGATGACAACGAAGCATTTACTTATCACTTGAAACGTTAATTCCAAATAACAACAAACCCCGTTTATATTAATAGACGGGGTTGATATCAATATTTTTTAATCACTTTTGCTGATATACAGACAGCAATCGGACTATATAAAGGATTAGCTTAATATTAAAGAGTACCGCTAAAGGCAAAACTTGGCACTCAAAGTTTTTGGCTGATGCCCATCGAAAGATAACGAGGTCTACTCTTTCGTCTTCTAGCATCGCATTCATAAGGCGTAACAAAGTGTAAGTTGTAAGGCGTTATCGTCCGAATCAATGGATAGCTATTAAATAGCATTCTTTCTACCAAAATCAGTTACTGTGTCTTCAAATCAACGTCAATCATCGTCATACTGTTGAACTGGTCTACTTTCATCGACTTAACATTAGCCGCTGCTTCCAGCTCTTCGATATACGCATTAACACGCTCTTCTTCAATAATCCCTTCCTCTACTACACCGACGCCGGCAACCGTCTTAACGCGTTCCTGTCCGTAGCCGAATTCGGTATAGTTCTGGAGGTTACTGATGATATTACGGTCAAGTTTCAGTTCTTCAAGCATAGCAGACGCTGTATAGCCTGTTTCAATTTCAGTTTCAGAGTTCTTGAGATGAATGGCTGTTTTTAATGTCACGATATCTTGTTTCAACAGATTAATCTTATTCAATGAATCAAACACTTTTCTAGATTTCTCTTCTGTCACAATCGTCTTGCTGTTCACTGCAATCGGTGTTCTGTATTCCGAATGAAACTTCTGCATTTCACGTTCCAGCTGCTGGCGGAGCGTGCTGATCAGAAATACTGCCTGCTGTATAGATAATGTCGTCATAACGGCCTCCTGTAGTGATCATTTTGAATCATTATAGCATATCATCCGCTGTGCACTGACGTTAAAACTGAGATTGATCTTTTGAAGTTTCACTGAAGCATCATTCCAACGTTACTGACTGGCATCTCTACTTCTCTTAAAGAAATAGACTGCGCAGTAAGTGATGCCACCGAGCATTGCAAATAACACAACGCCATTCTGCACTGTATCGAGGAAGATACCACCGATGAGTGGTGCGATAATTCTGCTGAGGCCTGTTAAGCCGGTCAATGAGTAATAAGACCCTTTCAGATGAGGTTCTGATATTTCATCAATTCTAATATCCCACATAGTGAATACAAACATCTCACCTATAGTGAAGATAAACATAGCGATGGCAAGTCCTATGAGATTTGTCGTGACACCGAAGAGGATGAGACCTGTCGGTAATAACACAGCACCGATCATCATTGCAGTCGATGTCGTCATCAGTTTACTGACTCTAAAAACAAAGTACTGACACGTTAATACTGTAATGGCATTGACCAGCAGCAAATAGGCATAGTTCTTCACCGCTACTGAATAATCAAACTGATGACCTAAATATTGTGACAGCGTTGAAGACATTTGATTATATCCAAAAATGATAAAGAGATTGCCTAATAACAGAAAGAGAAAAGCTGGATTCTTCTTAAAAATATATAGGGCATTGAAAAAAGGGATTTTTTCATCGCCCGGATTTTCTGTAATTTGGAGTTTGAATGTTCTGAACAGAACGATGAATAACAGCAAATTGACAGCGAATGTAATGGATACACTGTAGAACAGGCGGTTCATGCCTAAGAATAACAGCTGTGCCGCAAGCAGTGGTCCGATAGCAGCAGCAATATTAATCAGATAATAACGGACATTGAAGACCAGCTTCTTCTTGTCCTGCGGCGTGTACTCTGCAAGCAGCACACGATAAGTTGGATCGACCAGCGATGCACCGATCGTTGATACAAATGAAAAAGCAATGAATCCTAGATATGAATGAATTATCGGAAACATCGCATAGCTGGCAATCGTAATCATCAGGCCGATGTAAATAATCTGCTGTTTATTGAAGCGATCAATCAAGCTGCCGGCGAATGTACTCATGACAATCCCACCTACTCCTGCAGCTGATAAGATCACTCCGATTTGAGTAGCAGAATAATGATAGGACTCCATCAAATAAATCGATAGAAATGGTGTCGCAAGAAACAGGCTTGTTTTTGCAAGAAATGTAGCAAGTAGTAACACATAAATAATAGGTGGCAGATGTCTCATGTCTTCTCCTGACGTTTTCATGACTTACCTCTATTATATTCCAATACTCAGCAGAGTTATATGACTAAAAATGATTCATAATGGTTATATCCGGTAGAATCAAGAACGTCTAACAGCAGTTAATTAATCGGCTGGAAGAATGACAACGACCAGTATCAACCCTACAGTCGATTGAGGCTTCTGACTGTCAATTGTGTAAGGACCATCATATAGATAATGGCTGACAGAGGCGCGTAAAAAGTCCACCAGGCGGATGCTAAGTCATGGAAGTGATAACCAAGCAAACTACTCAGCTCAGGTAAAACAGGTTGCTCAATAATTATACATGCTGGACCGTAACACACATCCGTCCCTCCAAAAAATAGTTTAAAGAATGCCAAATGAGAGATGACCATCAGCACTTGGAACAATACTCTCAAAAAAATGATGACGTACTGTAGTGTCATATTAGGTAAGATATGTCTGATATAAATATGAAGTCGACTAGGACTGATGGTAAAGGCACTATCAATAAATTCCTTTTCCAGTATGAGTTCTGTAGTCTCCTTGATCAAAGCGATTGTTGTCGGTGTCATGAGCAATATAAGAATTACCACATTATAAAAAATTCGGAAGACTACACCATTTTCAAATCCATCTATTGTTTCATATAATACAGGCCGTAATAAAATGTAGGCTAGAATAGACTGAGGAATGTAGAAGAACGGGTTAATTGCTGCTTGATAGAGCATACTGTTTCTTTTGTTATAGGCAAGCACTGTTCCGATAATGACCGCAATGAGCAGTGAAATGAAAGCGACCACTACAATAAGTGCAAGCGTCATACGATAGCCCGACAGCACTTCAAATGCCATATGATTTGAATTGGCATCCACCCCAAAAATCGCTCGACTACTCGGTGGGAATGGCGAACTTGAAATAATAGCCCCATTATCATCATAGTAAAAATTTGTTTTCTTCACCTTTTTTCCTAACACATCGAAATACACCACGCCGATTACAGCAGGTAGAATGAGCAGCATCAAATAAGTATATATTTTTCTCATTCAGCCATCCTCCTGCCCGTCATACGATTGACTATATAACCGGCAGCACTAAATAGCAAAGCGATCGGAATATATAGCATCATGAATGTAATAAATAGAACAATGGGTGAATTATAATCAAATATAAAAACTGAGACACCGAATATGTTCATAATTCTTTCAAGAAACAGCAGGCTGGATAAGGTAATCCAGATGAGCTGTTTCAAGTTAATCAAATAGCCAAGCATCAAGTTGTTAAGGATATGTCTGCGAAATACCTCAAAATCACTTAATCCTTTTGATATAGCAAACTCTACATACATATTCTTTTTTTCGTTCTTCATCAGTTCGTATAGTAAAGTCACGCTGTTCACAGTAGGTATGATAAGTAACACTAAAACTGGAAAGGCAACGGCATTGGAACTTTGACTTGTCGCTATTTCAAACAACAGCATTCCTGTGTATTGATAAATCAATATAACCATAGTGATAGATATCGGAATATAGAAAATATCCGGAATAATACTCAAGCAGTTGTTCACTGCATAGATGATTTTTTCAGCCCATTGGTAACGATACATCAAGAACATGAGTACCAGTGACAGCAGCAACGAGAGAAAAATAGCACTGACCAGTATGGTGAGCGTATTAAACCAAGGTTCAAGAATAAAAGGAAATAAATTATATGCAGTACCAGACCTCTGATTAACAAATACAATATCAGCTGGATTGAATATGGCGAGAGCAGTCTCTTTAACAGCAATGATGTAATTCGCTAAACTAAAGTGCTGCGTTTTGAACAATGAAGGTAGGCATGCGATTAAAAATAGCATCGATATATTGATTGATACACGCAGTATATTTTTCATAGATGCACCTTTTTTATATTATGTTATCTATTACGATATGATATTTTCAGAAAATTTACAATACTATCTTTAATTATAATGATTCCCTTATCTTTATCCCGCTTCAAACCATTCTGTATCCCATGTTTCATCGAGATGGTTTGCGTAATAGGTTAACGGCCGATTAAAGAATTCAAGTTTTTCATCTTTTTATCTGAATACCACAGTTTAGTAATAAAGTCCCCTGATAGCCGCTTTTATGAATAATAGAATAAGCTTATTTTCAAAATCTTCTTGAGAATTGATAGATGACTGTGTTAAATTCGTGGAAACACTTTTTGTGAAAGGAGACTGACATGATTACTGATAGTTTTGACATAGATACAGATCTAGTAATTACTCTAGAGTACTTCTACGGCCCTAAAAAACACATTCTCGATAAGTGCATCATTATCCTTTCAAAGAAAATTCATGATGAGTTATTATTGACTTTTGACTGTAGTGAAATAGGCACCTTGACTGCCTGTAATGGGACTACAACCATCTACAAACTAAATTATAAAGGGACTGATATTGCTTTTTATTTGTCTGGTATCGGTTCTGCTGTAGCATCTATGGAATGTTACGAAACCCATTGGGTTACAGGGGCAACTCAGTTCATTATGTTCGGTTCGTGTGGAAGCCTTGACGGAAAACAAACAAAAGGGAAATATATCATTCCAACCGAAAGCTATCGCGGAGAAGGTACGTCATACTATTATGCTGAAGCTGCTGATTACATTACGATCCGCAACAGCGACAAAGTAGCTGCTTTTTTCAGTTCATTAAACATTCCCCATATACAAGGTAAGGTTTGGACGACTGATTCAATGATTAGAGAAACAGCAGGACTTGTAAACAAAAGAAAGCAGGAAGGCTGTATTGCTGTTGAAATGGAGTTAGCAGGTGTGCAGGCACTATGTGATTTTTATCAGTTAGAACTCTATAACTTCCTTCAGTCCGGAGATGTTCTTATGGATAGCGGTTATGAGGTGGAGGGACTTAGCTTGGCTAATCATGATATGGCTAAGTTACATTTAGGGTTGGAGATGGCATTAGTGATAGGAGCAGATACTTGATAATAAAAGTAGATGACTTCAAACAATTACCGCTGAATTTATTGCTTTCAGCTTGAATTCCAGATCATATTTAGCCAAATAAAAGCACCCCAAACGTTAGATTTTAAGTCTAACTTTTAGGGTGCAGTACAGAGTTCAGGTGTTTTTAACTATTGTTTCTGTTCCAGGTAACCGTCATTCATTTCATACACTTTATCAAAATATTCCAGCAATCTCGTATCATGTGTCACGACAATTGCTGCTTTGTTACGATGTTTCGCCTGTGATTGAATGAGCTTAATGACTTCAATCGCTTTTTCACTGTCAAGACTGGCAGTCGGTTCATCAGCCAGAATGATAGATGGGTTCGTATAGATTGCTTTTAATATCGCAACACGTTGTCGTTGTCCACCTGACAGTTCGCCAGGAAACTGGTTCATCACTTTTGTCAGTCCTAATGTCTCCAGCTCCTGATTGAGTTCTTCACTGGACAAATGACTGCTGTTAACTTTGTCGAGCAGTTTGAACTGATCTTTCACTTTCAGGAACGGTACAAGGTTAGATGCCTGAAGGATAAAGCCAATTTCTTTCAGTCTGATTTTTGCGCGTTTCTTTTCGCTCATCTCACCGACTTGCTGATTGTTGATACGGATTTCACCTTGTGAAGGTGTCTGCAGCAGTCCTGCTACTGTCAGGAATGTACTCTTCCCTGAACCAGAAGGTCCGATGATGGCTACCATCTCGCCTTTTTCAATACTGAATGTCGTTGTTTTCATTGCTTCTACATAAGTCTGGCCTTTACCAAACCCTTTACTTACATTTTTAAGTTCTAATACCATCCATCATTCTCCTAACTAATTGATTTTAATGGATCTGATTTTCTGATTGACTGGATTGAGAATAATCCCCCGATAATTGCAGTAAGGATAATCGTCACTGCAAATATAACAATAGCTTTAATATCAAAGGCAATCGGTACAGCGGCCGGCAGTGCATATGCTGTTATAACAGTCAGCAGTACTGCAATTGCTACAGCGACGACTGATAGAATCAATGTCTGTATCACGAGAGAGCGGGCAAGGAACCCATTACTGATCCCCTGCGCTTTCAGTAAGCCGTAGATCGGCATCTTCTGAATCGTAATAATATAGAGGAAAATCGCAATGATAAATGCTGAGATTGCGAACAAGAAATAACTCATGAAATCAAGTGTCAGTTTCTGCTCTGTATAACCTGGAAGATTTTCGATGAATGTCTGAGTCGGGATGATTTCAAGATCATTATCAATATCTTTATCTTTGAAATCCTTATCTCTTACTACAAAAGCACTTGCTTTATCATTCAGACGATTGACAGAAAGAACGTCTGCTGTTTTTTCATTTCCATAGAGGATAGGTGCTGCATTGTATTTAGATTCATCTGTAAAACCAGTAATCGTCAATTCTTCATCAGTTCCAGCCAGATCGAGAACATCGCCGACTTTGAATCCTTTTTCCTTCAATGTATCATCCGCTACGACTTCAAAGTCTTCTTTGAATGCCTTACCTTCTGTGACATTCGGATTCAGGAATTCATCTTTGTTAATACCGAAGAGAATCGCGTTCTGCTTAAGGTCATCTTTTGTCAGGATGACGGGCAGACTCTTGATGCTTGCTTTGTCATCAAATGTATCATCCAGTACATCTTTGTCCATAATAGACTGACCAATATTCTGATTGGCTTCTTCTGCGAGCACAAAGGCATCAACTTCCCATTTATTGATTGCTTCTCTATTCATGTTCATCAAACCGTTCGATAAACCTGAAATCAGAAACAGCAAGTATGATACTAAAACGATAATACCGATAATCATTCCAAAACGTAGTTTGTTGTATAACATTTCTTTAAGCGCTAGAAACATATCATTCTCCTTACTTCATATGATTTAATTTTGTGAGTCTAATCAATCCGTACGGTAACTGTATCATTACCGTTGATTATCTTGTATTCCTCATCATCGATACATCAGTGATGACTGTCTTGTAATATGCGTCCTTTCATTTTTTTAGTTATATTACTATTCTATGTTTCAACAGCATTTTAAGCGACCAACAATGCTTGGTTAATTGTTCATTAGAGAATTATAATGATTTCACATGAAACACAGGCGCACTGATGACAAAAAGTGCACCTGTGGTTTAATTACTTCACCTGACTGCCTACATCAATCATTTCACTTAAATAATGACCATACAACCCTTCACCGTCTTTGGATAATAGATGTCCGTATCCTGTGATAACTTGTCTATTCGTATCCCAGTTCTGACTGCGATAAAAAGCTTCACCTTCTCGACTAGCCTTCAATGCATTGAATCCATCTGAATCGGCTTCAAGACCATCATCAGTCGCTCCGACTATCCATGTCAACGGAAATGGTTGTTCAATGATATCCCGCTTCTCTCTATCACTAGTAATCCCTTCAACTTCAGGAGATCCACCCCCACCAAACAATACGGCTCCTCCTTGTTTGACTCCTGCTTTCTTTAGATCTTCAAGCAACCAGTAAGTCGTTAGTTCAGACCCACCGGAAAACCCTCCGATCCACAAGGTTTCATGATCAGGTAACGATGAAATGAGCTCTACTAAATAGGCTGCGTTCTGTTCACCTTGTTTCCACCAAGTATCATCATTCGGTGTTTTAGGAACGACGAGAGTCAATCTTTTGTCCTTTGCAGCATGCTTAATTCCTTTTGGTCCTGCTAAATATTCTTTAGAGTGCGGGTGATTATATTCGTAAGCCCCGTCTCCGTGAAGCCATAGCAATGTCCCTGCAGGCTCATCAACTGGATAGATGCGGTACTCTCCTTCCACACCGTCACTTGATTTGAAAGAGTTCATATTATTTTCGTTCTGCAGCTGATTATAGATAAAAATGATTAAAAGAAAGACACACAACAAAAGAGCTATACTATAGAGTTTTTTCATAATGAGTATCACCCCCTCTTTACTATAAAAGTACTATTTACGGCTTTTTATCTTTAGTATGAATAGTATGATATCAGGCAGATGGATTACTGTGTCAACTGATTGTCTAACAATCGTTCTGCTAACTCAATTTGAACCTGTCTCTCTGCAATTACTGGTTCTATTTGGTTATTATGCATCACATTTAGTACTTTGATGGCATAGTCAGCAGAAACTATAGAATGCCCGCGCATGTGTCCTGCAGCTATAGCCTGGGCATATACTCTGGACGCAAATTTGCTGGTCTCATTGATAGAATTCTGAGCGAGTGTATTTGCCAGAAATCCTACTTTTCTTAGTTCATATGCCGATCTTTCACCCTTTAATCTTCACTCTATGTTTTCAGCTTTACCTTCTCATATATTTAAATCGATTACTTTTGATTGTGGTAAGGAGTTCTCCAACTGGAAAACAATCTGTAACCGACATGATATCTCAATATTCTTTGCTGACCCCGGCACTCCGTCGCAACGTGGATTGAATGAACATTCTAACGGGATACTTAGACGCAGTGGATTAGATAAAGAATTAGACTTTAATTCAGTCACTGATGATCATATCATTAGTGTTGCTCAAAATATTAATCATCGTCCCAGAAAATCGCTGGGCTATAAAACACCATTGGAAGTATTCATGAGTTTCATCGAAGATGAGAAATTGTCTAGCTTATTTTGACAAACGAAATAATCAAATAAACGTACCATTTGAAGTTTAAATTCTGGCGTAAATGTTCTTCTTGTTCTATCCATAAATAAATCGCCTACTTTCTTAATTCAACATTACATCCCCTCAGGGGAGTTGTCCAGTTAAGTATAGACGATTCAGATGTGATTTTTTCTTAATAATAAAGCGCCTCTCTATAATTATAGAGAGGCGCTTTATTATTGTTTCGGATTATTATCATTCTAAATTCGCATGATTATTCTGCATTGTTTCTTCATCAACATTTATTGCTTCTTGAATCGTTAACACGACACTGTCTAAATAGATTTGACTGCTTTGCTCAAAGAGACTGCCTAAAGGTTGTTTTGAACCTTCTGCATCGTATTTTGTACCAGCAGGTAATACGATGGTTAAGTCTGCAATATCAGCAATTGGTGATTCGTCTTTTGTTGATAATAATAATACATATGCTTCATTATCTTTCGCTGTTTGTGCGAGCAATTTTAAATGAGCTGTAGATCCTGAACCTGATGCTATAACGAATACATCATTTTTCTGGATTGATGGTGTAGTTGTTTCACCCACGACATAAGCCTTTTTGCCTAATTGATTTAATCTCATAGCAAAGCTCTGAATGACAAGACCAGAACGACCTTTACCAGCTACAAATATTGACGATGCATCCATAAGATCTTTTGTAAATTTCTCTGATTCTGCTACATCAACATGTGATAATGTCTGCTTTATTTCATTTAAAATTAATTCAAAGTGATTATGCATGTGCATCAACGATTTCACGACATTTTTTAGCAGCAGCTTTTGGGTCATCAGCATTCGCGATACCGCCACCTACGATAATTAGGTCAGGTTTTTCGGCTGCCACTGTTTCGATTGTATCAGGTTTAATACCTCCAGCTACAGCTACTTTAGAATTTGAAATCACTGATTTCACAGTACGTAAACTTTCTAAAGGTGATACACCTTCAGCTTGTAAATCATACCCAGTGTGAACTGCGATATAATCAGCACCCATTTTGTCTAATTCAGCTGCACGCTGTTCTAAATTTTGAACAGCAATCATATCAACTAATAGTTCTTTACCGTGTTTATGTGCTTCTTCAATAGCGCTTTTGATTGAAGCATCTTCAGCCACTCCTAAGATTGTTACGATATCAGCACCAAACTTTATAGCTTGGCTTACTTCATATCCAGCAGCATCCATAATTTTTAAATCCGCTAACACTTGTGTGTTATTAACTGACTTACTCATATGTTCAACGGCAGATAGCCCTTCGTTTATAACGATAGGTGTTCCAATTTCTACGATATCAATATATTCTTCTACTTCTTGAGCTAGCTTTGCTGCCTCTATTTGATCTAATAAATCGATTGCTAATTGTAATTTCATAATAATTTCTCCTATCTATCTTTTATAACTCTATTATGATACTATAGATTACAAATGACAATACTGACATTTTCGTCACCATAGAAAGGAGGAATGAATATGTTCATTGAATATAATAATAAAGAATTTTATACATCGAAAGATTTGGCGTTATCTGTCATTGGAGGTAGATGGAAAATTGCAATTATCTATCATCTTTTGCATGAGGACAGATTAAGATTAAGTGAGTTACAAAATAAACTTCCTGATATCAATCAGCGTATGTTAATCAGACAACTTCGCGAGCTGGAACAAGACAAAATCATTGAAAGAACAGTGTACCCAGTAGTGCCTCCTAAGGTAGATTACAAATTGACAGAAATAGGGTTGAAACTTGATGGAGTAGTTTTTTCGATTTGTAATTGGGGAGATGAGTTTTTGCAGGTGATTAAAGGTTGATGTTGATATAAGGAGGTCTGTATGAAGAATATATTGATTACGGGTGTCAGTCGCAAAGGTGGAATCGGTGCGAATTTAGTCCATCGCTTCTTAAAGGAAGGCTACAAAGTTTATGCCCATGGCTCAACTGACTATGACCAGAAGATGGGTTATGATGATGCTGGAGATTTATACCAGGATCAGTTTGTCCGCTTGAAAGATTGTGATTTATCGATAGCGGACAACGTACAATCGCTCATTAATGAATTAGCACCATACGAAATATCACACATGATCATTTGTCATGCTTATAGTACGCAATGTGCGCTTGACGACTGGAATGCAGAAGAGATCAATAAGCATCTGGCAGTGAATGTAACAGCTGCTATGCTGCTGATTAAACACTTCAAGGCACAATTACAAGCAGAAAAGGGATGCATTACTTTGTTCACGTCAGGTCAACACCTAGGACCGATGACTTCTGAGATTCCTTATGCGGTATCAAAAGCAGCTGTCACAAACCTAGGCATGCAAAGCGCATATGCACTGGCTGAACAGAATATAAGAGTGAATGTTGTTAATCCAGGGCCGACAGATACAGGCTATATCGATCATAACAGTGAAGTCTATCATCAGATTTCGAATCAATTCAATGACAAACGCTGGGGGCATCCTGACGATATTTCCAACTTAGTATTATTCCTGCACAGTGATGAAGGTCAGTGGATCACTGGTCAGCTGATTAATAGCGAAGGCGGGTTTAATAGATATATTGAATAAGAAAAAAGAGTATTGAAGTTATAACTCAGTGACATCTTCCTCTGTGATATCTTGAATGACCTTTACGTCCATCAGTGCGCTTCAATAAAAGTAAATGATGATCAAATTAATAATTTTCTTCCAATTATATACTTTACATATTATGATGTAATTATATATTAGAATATTTTAATATTTCTATTAAATTGAACAATGGAGCTGTGGTGATTAATGAAGAGATTAGTTGTCATCATCATATTACTGATAGTTGTAACGGGTTGCAGCCAGAATAAGGAACATGCTGAAGTACAAAATCAACAAGAAGAGGTAACAACTGAGCAGGCCGAAAAAGCAGAGGAAACTCCTGCAGTTAGCAAAGTATTATCAGTAGAAGACTTATTTATTCAGCCGCACTTTATGATTAAAGATTTTAATGTTAAAACAGTAAATAACAATGTGCAGTACATTATTAAATATGTTATAGATCCAAGTGCTAATAGTTACATAGAAAAACATCATCCAGTGCTATATTTAAATATTTTGTATCCAGATGAAATATTAAAATCCAGTCATAAAAGCGTGTCGAAAACGTTTAAACTAACGCCTGCTGCTAGTGATGTGCTGGATAAGCAAATGATTATAAATGATACGTTTCAACCAGACTTTAATGATAATTCATTAACAGATCCTTCTCATCAGCTGCAGTTACAAATCTTTGATGAAAACAAACAACTGATGCATGTGTTCGAGAATTTAAATGATTATAGA
>CAACXC010000060.1_pt1 | contig 11989 bp, 11 predicted proteins | sample 2275831 | NCBI WGS metagenome assembly CAACXC01 (sample SAMEA5312476, study PRJEB27640) | indoor metagenome | biome: indoor environment; feature: uncontrolled; material: tiles wood | place: Germany | collected 2014-07-07
TCGACTTGCATGTATTAGGCACGCCGCCAGCGTTCATCCTGAGCCAGGATCAAACTCTCCATAATAGTTTGTTTGATAAAAGCTCTTTGATTGGTTGAGCCAATCACTCTTCAGCAAGTACTTAAAGTACTCAAATTATTGGAATTAACGTTGACATATTGTCATTCAGTTTTCAATGTTCATTTTTCAAGTGTTCAAAACTCATTGTAGCAGATTCATTATCCCGCTGCAAGAATTAAGACTACCTTATATACTATAAAGTGTTTGCGATACTTTCGCAAGTATCAATTTTACACTTTCGTGCAGCTGCTTTATAGCGTTTGTTTCAAGTGTTGTTGTCGTTTTCAGCGACTTTTATATCTTAACAAGCTGACCTTTTAAAGTCAACACTTTAATTCAACTTTTTTTAATCTTTTTAAATCCATTAAAAAAAGAAGCAGATCTCGTTCAGATCTACTTCATTATATAAAGTTATGACCGCTTCTTTTTCTTTTTTGAAACAACTTTCGTGTTCTTTACAGTCACACGTTCTTCCGGCGCGATCTCACCTTTTGCGACTTTGCGTGCATAACGTTCTTGTCTTGATGCCTCGTTATACTTCGGCAATGTTAACAGCTGATAGGCGTTGCATAATAAAAGCGGAAAGATAGTACAGTATAGCCACGTTGTATCTTCCACTCTTAAAAATGGAATCAGTTCAACAGTAGTCATGACAATCATAAAGAACAATGCTGGAATGACGACACTGTTGTTCGTCATCTTCACTTTGTAGTACGTTACAATCAGTGCCGCAATCAAAATAAGAATTGGAATCCAGATGAACTGCTGAACATCACCTTCTTGTCTGCCAAATCTTAAATACCTGAAATAAACTAAATCAAACAGTGCAAAGACAGTGATGACTGCCTGTATAGGGTTCCAGGCCGAGCGGAAAATCCCGGCTCCAAGCTGATGGATGAATAGATAACTGAAGTAAGCTAGTTGACTCACTGAGGCAATCAATAATCCATAACCCATAAACCAGACGAATGCAGCGAGAAACTCTCCAATCTGTCCTTTGAATAAGTAGACCGTTAAACGATCATATCCGAATATCAGGCTGACCAGCAACGTCGTGATCATACCAATCAATAGCGTGATGCCATAAAATTTACCTAAATTTCTAATTGTCACAATCGTGCCTCTCTTATTTCTCAGTCTTCTCGATAATTTTTGCCGCCATATTTCTGTAGATGACTCCAAGTGGATGATCTGCTCCGTATACTGACGGTGCAAAGTCATCTTCCTGCCAGTCAGGCTGCGCAAGAGGCAGCTGGCCTAATAATTCTGTATTGAGCTCATGCGCAAGCTTTTCGCCGCCCCCGCTTCCGAACACATACTCCTTGCTGCCAGTTTCCCGGCTTTCGAAGTATGACATATTCTCGATGACTCCAAGAATCTCATGGTCTGTATGAAGTGCCATAGCTCCTGCTCTTGCAGCAACAAACGCAGCAGTTGGATGCGGCGTTGTCACAACAATCTCCTTGCTCTTCGGCAGCATTTCATGCACATCAAGTGCTACATCTCCTGTACCGGGCGGTAAATCAAGCAGAATATAATCCAGTTCTCCCCACTCGACTTCCTGGAAGAAATTATTGATCATCTTGCCGAGCATGGGCCCCCGCCAAATAACAGGAGCATTCTCTTCTACAAAGAAAGCCATCGAAATGACTTTGACACCAAATCGTTCGACAGGCAGGATGGTTTCTCCTTTAATGCCGGGACGAGATGTAATACCCATCATGTCAGGTACACTGAATCCATATATATCTGCATCGACTAAACCTACTTTTTTGCCGAGTCTCGCCAGTGCCACAGCAAGGTTGACAGATATAGTTGATTTGCCGACGCCGCCTTTACCTGAAGCAATGGAAATAAATTCTGTATTTTCAAGCTGGCGCTCAATCTCAGAGCCTGTCTGACCTCTAAACTGTTCAAGTGCCGCGTCATCGAGCTGTTCGAATCTAAGGCCGACTGTACGTGCACCATTTGCTTTTAAAGTGTCTACAATCTTAGTCTGGAGATCCAGCTGAGTCTGACCGCCTAATTTTGCAATCGCAATCTTGACACTGATATGTTCCTTCTCTTCTTTAATGGATACTTCTTTGACGCCGCCTGTTTCTTTCAATGGAACATTGATAATTGGATCGGCAAGTTCGCCAAGTAGATCTGCTGCTGTTTCTACAGTTAACACATTCATACGCCCCTTTAAATATTCATTACTATAAGAATAACAAAAAACCCGTCCTTTGTATAAATCTATTATATGACAAATTTTTAACTACTTTATGATTGAAAGAGTATAATTAAGGCTATTAACAAACATACTTATACAATCTGGAGGAACATGATGATACTTAATCACACAATTATGCAATATTTCGAATGGTACACAAATGGAGACGGTAATCACTGGAACCGATTAAAAGAAGATGCAGCAACACTGAAAGAACGCGGTATCGACGCTGTGTGGATTCCACCGGTCACTAAAGCTGACCATAACCAGAACCCGGGTTACAGTGTCTATGACCACTTTGATATCGGTGAATTTGATCAAAAAGGCAGTGTGCGTACGAAATACGGCACTAAAGATGAACTAAAAGCAGCAATCAAAGCCTGCCACGACAACGATATTAAAGTATATGTAGACATCGTTATGAATCACAAAGCAGGTGCTGATGAAACAGAACTCTTCAAAGTGGTTGAAGTTGACGCAGATAATAGAACAGACGTGATTTCTGAACCGTTTGATATTGAAGGTTATACGAAATTCACGTTCCCAGGTCGTAACGGCAAATACAGTGACTTCATCTGGAACTACACACATTTCAACGGCACAGACTATGATCACAAAACAGGTAATACCGGCGTGTACCGCATTCTCGGCGACAATAAAGGCTGGAATGAAAATGTGGATGACGAAAAGGGGAATTTCGATTATTTGATGTTCAGTAACATCGACTATAAGCACCCGGATGTCCGAAATGAAATGATTGAATGGGGCAAATGGCTCATCGACGAACTTGAAATTGATGGTATGCGTCTTGATGCCATCAAACATATCGAAAGTTATTTCATCCGCGACTTCATCAAGGCAATGAATGAACACTCAAATAATAATTTCTATTTTGTCGGAGAGTTTTGGCGTGCCGATGTTCAGACGAACGAGAGCTTCTTGATTGATGCTGAATATTCTCTCGACCTATTCGATGTTGCGCTGCACTATAATTTAAAAGAAGCATCAGAAGCTGGTGCTGCCTATGACTTGAGAACGATATTCGATAATACATTGGTCAAAGAAAACCCGCTGAACGCTGTCACATTTGTTGATAATCATGATTCTCAGCCCGGTGAATCCCTGGAATCATTTGTTCAGGACTGGTTCAAACAGAGTGCCTATGCATTAATCCTTCTGCGTTACGACGGATTCCCTGTTGTCTTCTACGGTGATTATTATGGTATCGCCGGTGAGCATCCGGTTGATGGTAAACAAATGGCTATCGACCCACTGTTATATGTCCGCAAGAAAAAAGCATTCGGTCAGCAGGATGATTATTTCGATCACAAGAACGTCATCGGCTGGGTCAGACGCGGTGCCAAAGAAGTAGAGAATTCAGGATGTGCCGTCATCATCAACAGCAGTAATGAAGATGCCGAAAAAACGATGTTTGTCGGCAAGGAAAAACAAGGTCAAGTGTGGCTTGATTATACTAACACACGTGACGAAGAAGTGATTATTGACGAAGATGGAAATGGTGTTTTTAAAGTCAACCCAGGCAGTGTATCTGTCTACTGTCAAAAAGAAGAATAATCGAACATAATATAACACCCGGCTGTCATCAGCCGGGTGTTATTTATACCAATATGTCAGTCATCATCTTTGTGATTCAAGTTTTCACTCTCAGGATAGAAAAACTCTGTCAGTGCATAGAGTATACCGATGACTATCAAGATGACAAAGTAATTGATTCTAATGTGTTCATAGTTCAAATGGACAAACAAATAAAAGAAAGTCGTATTCATAAAAACGATAAAGATATGATATTTAGCGCCTTTAAAAAATGAATGTTCGGGATTTCTTTTCTTCAGTTCATCAATAATAAATTCTATTACTAAGAGCAGGAAGTAGCCGGATACTATATAGGACCCATAATAAAATAAATTATCAATCATACTCTGATTATAGGTGAATTCAGCAAGCTGTAAATAAATTAAAATGCGGCTCAAGCCATACAATCCAAAGGCGACCATCAATAAAAAAGTAATACCGGATATTAAGACGATAGCTGTAATCATCACGATGGAGAGGAGAGACCTGCCGTGAATTTTAAAGCGTTTCAATGAATTACCTCTTTCTATAACTTGTTATTGATCAACTAAGTGCACGATTAGATTTCTTTAAATATAATAGAAGACTATATACATTAGAAAGTAATTTGATTTACAATAACAAATAATTAAAAATGCAAAACCTTTCATGTTATACTAATAGTAATTATATGGATGAGGAGAAACATTATGTACACAATTTTAGTTACAGGCGGAGCTGGTTACATCGGTTCACATACTGTTAAACGGTTACTGGATGCCGGCTACAACGTTGTAGTAGCAGACGATTTGTCGACCGGCCATCAATCTGCGGTAGACAGCCGTGCCGCTTTCTATGAATTAGATGTATGTAATAATCAGGCATTCGGTGACGTTCTGGAAAAAGAACAAGTGGAAGCCGTCTTGCACTGTGCCGGTAAGATTGTTGTCAGTGAAAGTGTTGAAAGCCCATTAAAGTATTTCGATCATAACGTTTCAGGATTGAATGAAGTTTTAAAAGTTGTCGTTGAAAAAGGCATTAAGAAATTCATGTTTTCTTCAACTGCATCTATATATGGTAATAATTGTTTCAATATCAAAGCGGTCGAAACAACGCCCGTAGCACCGACAAATCCTTATGCTTCTTCAAAATTAATGGGCGAGCAGATGATTCACTGGGTAAGTGAACGTTACGATATGAACTATGTCATTTTCCGTTATTTTAATGTCGCTGGAGCAGAACTTGATTCGTCTAACGGCCTGCGCACTAAGAATCCTACTCATCTTGTGCCATCTATCAACTTAACATTGCTCGGCAAACGTCCAGTCTTCGAAATTTTCGGCAACAATTATCAGACAGAAGATGGCACTTGTATTAGAGACTATATTCACGTCTGCGATCTTGCGCGCGCGCATCAATTAGGCATGGATTATTTATTTGATAATGGTCAATCCACTATATTTAATCTAGGCTCTGAAAAAGGTTATTCCGTCAAAGAAGTTGCAGATACTGCATCTCAAATCACAGGAATTCCTTTGATTTACAAGATTTCAGAACGCCGCGAAGGAGACCCTGACTTTGTCCTAGCCAATGCGGGGAAAGCACGCGAAAAATTAAACTGGGAACCTGAATACACTTTAGAAGAAATCATTAAATCAGATTTCGACTGGCGTAAACAATCTTGAACAAGAATCACGGCGAGGGCCGTGATTTTTTAATTTGAAGGCCGAGAAATCGCGAAACCTGCTCAAACACGGCCTTCCAATTTATTTTCTATAGACGATATCCCCATCAACAATAGTCATTGCGATGTTTATTTTGTGAATATCAAGAGGATCAACTGTAAAGGGATTCTCTTCAAGTATCGTGAAGTCAGCCAAGTAACCCTCTTTTATCAGTCCATTGTCCGGGCGTTGTGCGACATCTGCTGCAAGTACAGTATACAGGCGCACAGCATCAAATACTGATAGTGCCTGAGCCATTGTATATTGAGTGTCTGCGTCAAACGGTCTGCGGTTCACTGCAGCATCAATCCCTACAAGTGGATTAAATGATTCAATCGGTGCATCTGATCCACCACCGATGACAATTCCCCGGTCAAGCAATGTTTGCCAGATGTAGGCATATTGAATACGTTCGTCGCCGACACGATCCATCGCCCACGGAAAATCAGATGTCAAGAATGACGGCTGTACATCACAGATAACTGGCAGTTCAGCTATGCGGTCTACTAAATCAGCTCCAAGAAAACTGACATGAATCAAGCGGTCACGTCCTGTTGCTGGGGGATACTTTTCAATAGCATCGAGCACCATTTCACACGCCCGGTCACCAATCATATGCACAGCAACTGTTGCGTTATGACGTCTCGCCTTCTGCACTTGTGCTTCCAGCTCTTCCTGCGTATATATCGCAAGCCCCGACGTCTCCGGTGCATCGCTGTATGGTTCACGGAATAACGCGGTTCTTCCACCAAGCGCACCGTCCGCGTAAAACTTCATGCTGTCAGCTTTGATCCATGTGTCATAAGTGTAATCTGTCGCCATCAGTTCTTCAAATATGGCAGTATGTCTCAGCAGATTAAGACGCAGTTGTTTCTTACCTTTGCCGAATGTCTTTTTGTAAGCATTGAAGACATTGTGGAAATCCTGATAATACGCTAGGTCTTCTGTGTGAATAGTGGTCAAACCAACCGCATGCATGGCATCTGCCGCGCGTTCCATATGAAGCGTGAGTGATTGTTCTGTTTCATGCATGCTGGCATCGACGAATTGCTCCATTGCAGCATCATGTACCCAGCCGTTCAATACGCCGTTCTGTTTTTCATAACGGCCGCCTTCCATGTCTTGAACGTCATCTGTTATATTCAGCGCTTCGAGTGCTGCACTGTTCACGATTGCGGCATGACGACAAATACGTTTGATCAGTACTTTGTGAGAAGTCAATTCATCCAGTTCCTGACGCGTCATCCGGTGACCCAGCTGATTATCATCATATCCTTCGCAGACGAGCCAGCTATTGTCAGGTAAACAATCTACCGCTTCTCTGATCTTCTGCTTAACCGTATCGATCGCGCGGTCATCTCTAAAATCAATCCCACCGAGAGCAATTCCTGTACCGACCAAATGGATATGGGTATCGATAAGTCCCGGGAGCATCGTCCGTCCGTTCAAATCTATATAATCCGCATCTAGTTCAGGTACCTCATCAAATACTGCCGTAATGCGGTTATCATCAACTGCGACAGCTGCCACCTGTCTGCCGTCAGCTTCCATCGTATATATTGGACCATTATGATAAATCTTCATCTTCATCCCCCTAAAATAAAAAAAGATATACTATCGCTAGTATATCTTTTAATACAACGCATGACTATCATTCAAGTCCCATTTCACTGAATGTATTGCCGCCGCGGATGTCTCCAGTCTCATAACCTTTTTTGAACCACTTCATACGGTCAGCACTTGAACCATGGGTAAATGTATCCGTATTGACACGTCCCATAGACTGTTCCTGTAATGTATCATCACCAACCGCATGGGCTGCTTTAATAGCTTCTTCGATGTCTCCCTCTTCAGTGACACCCATCTTCTGTTCATAATGGGCATACACTCCGGCATAATAATCAGCCTGAAGTTCCATCGCTACAGAATATCGATTGAATTCTTTTTCGCTTAACTGTTGTCTTAAACGGTTCACTTTGTCAGCTGTCCCTAGTTGATTCTGTACATGGTGACCGACCTCGTGTGCGATGACATAGGCCATGGCAAAGTCTCCAGGAGCCTGGAATCGCTGGTCAAGCTCATCCATGAACGTCAAATCGATATAGAGTTTCTCGTCAGCCGGACAATAGAATGGCCCCATCTCTGAGCCAGCGTTACCACAGCCTGTGCTGACAGCATTAGAGAATAATACCATCGTTGGTTCTTCGTAAGTCAATCCTTCATCCTGGAACAACTTGTTCCATACTGTTTCCGTATCTTTCAGTACAACACTGGCAAACTGTTCACGTTCTGTCTGACCCGACTGTCCGGAGTCATTCGTTTGAGTCTGCTGCGTCTGCTGATTAGATGTACCGCCGCCTAATATATCAGTCGGATCTCCGCCCATCAGCATATAAACGATCGCAATAATAATACCAAGACAACCGACACCGCCGCCAGTTGCTAGACCACGACCACCGCCGCCACCGACATTTTCTACATTTGAACTCCCCTGTCTCCCTTGCCATTCCATAATGTATCCTCCTAAAATAAGCTGTTAATGAATAACTTATTGTTTAATACCCATTATAGAATATTATTTATCATTCAAACATAGAAATTAATCATATATGATATTTTACAGCAGCAATCAAATAATCTGCCGCACCAGGAACGACTTCATAGTACGCTTTGAAACGGTTGTCTGCTTCGTACGTCATCATTAATCCGAGATGCATCTCCCGTCTGTACTGCGGCCAGTAATAGCTGAGATGCAACGAGGCAATATGTGCACCCTACTGTTCCGGAGTTCTCTATGTTTAGTCACTGCATCAGTCAGAAGTGATTTAATATTGCGATCAATCGCTGTCACCTGCTGATAGTCTTCTTCTTTTTTGTAAAAAAAGAATCGTTTCTCTTTGAATTTCAAGCGAAAACGATTCATGGAATCTAGTTATTGATCGAACACAGTGATCTTATCGATCGACGACAAGCCGTCAGTCACTAAATATTGCCCATCGACATGTTTCTTTACTGTGACTGCTTCTTTATTTATCTCTTCTCCGTATACTTTCTGGACATAGTATTTCGTGACAGCTGTTTTTAATTTCTGGCCGTTTTCAGTAGTGATGACCTCTTTTTTGACAAATCGTTCCGGCAGCCAAATATGATTTTTAAATGACGGATAGATTTTCACATGAAGCGTATCACCGGCCATCAGCTGACCAGATTGTTCAAAAAACGCCGTATATTTGAATTCTGAAGGTTGTTCAGGTTGTTCAGCTGAAGGTTCTTCTGTTGTCTCGACTGGTGCTTCTGGTGTTTTCGGCAGACTGCCGCTGTCTAGATGATCGACTGGTGTTCGGCTGATAGTTTCGAGCTGCCCTTTGTATGCTTTGTCGGAACCATCCCGTGCTGCTTGAAGCTTCAAGTTCGGTTCTAAAAACTGAACTTCATAGCGGTTCGCCACCCCATCGATATGCAGTGCATCAACACTCAATGTCACGACCGGCTGATCCTGACGCGCACTGGTGAATGCCTGAACCTGCTCATCATTAACTGCCAGGACATCGCCATCTGCACCGGCTTTGATTGTCAGATTGTCAATTTTTCTGACAATTTTTTTCTGTTTTTCTTCGAGAATGTTGATGTTATTCTCTGCTTTTGAGAGCTCAGAGTCAAGCCAGTTGAGCTGTGCATCAATCGTTGCTGCATCTTCTAAATCCGCTTCCAGACGCTGATCTTCGTAGGCAGCAATCTGACCTTCCACCTGCTGTTTTTCTATCCGCTTGTTATCAATCCGCAGTGCAATTTCAGCCTCTTCATTATTCAGCTTGTCATCGACATACGTAAATAAAGGATCGCCTTTTTGAACTGCATCACCTACCTGCACATGCATAAGCACTGGTTCTTTCTGCTTGCCTTTTAAATAATAGAATCCTAGCTTCTGTGTCGCTTCGCCTTCTACCGTGATGACGTGATTCTTCATCCGCTCATCTATTGCTATTGTATTGTTTGCATCGATTGCCCGGAGTGCCATGTAAATACCGCTGATGATGATGAGCCCGAGTATTACAAGGATTAATACAACCGGCCAGAACCAATTCTTTTTCATGGCATAACCCTCTATATCATTAATTTTAATATTAGTGTAGCAACACAAAAATAGGTCAGTGTTAAGAAAATCTAAACTCTTTGTAAATTACTTGAGCAGTCGGTCGTCGTCAGATTTTATATGGGAATTGAAGTCAGTCATATTCTGACGCTTGACAGACCGATGATATCGATTCAACAGCAGCAGGAATATGATGCCGACAAGCAACGAGACAATTCCCATCCACATCAGTTCACCACGGCCTCCGCCTAAAATATAGTAAAAGGCAAAATAGAAATTGACGAGCGCAATAATGGTCATTCCGATATATGGATACATCCAATCACCTACAATATGCCGTTTTCTATTAATGCTTGACGTGCTGTTTCGATGCTGTCAGTGCCTTCTTTGTTCTTGAGCGGGCTGAATTCACTACCGCGTTCTACTTGAAGCGTGCTGAATGACTGTGCATATTGGAAGATATCAAAGTAAAACTTCTCAAACTTCAATGTTTCTTTCTTCACCACTTCAAAATCTTCATCCAGCTGAGTCAAATTTTTCACTGCCAGATGATAGGGCAGTTGATGCTTTGATGCTTGTTCAAGAAAATCCAATCTAAAGACATGGATGCCGATGTTAGCATTGTTAAACGTGTTCTCCATCCCTTCAGGCAGTTCAGTGTATTCCATCACACGCTTCCTGCCATCTGCCATAATGACGCGGCCGACACTTTCACCTTCAAGAGGAGCGATTGTTTTTGTTGTGACATCTGCACGTGACTCAACTGCTAGTCCGCACAGCACCGGATCAAGTACTTTGACAAGAACATTATCGATATTGTTCAAATAAACATGTGATACACCTTGACGTGCCATCTGCTCATAAATCCCAGTAGCCGCCATCGCTTCAAATACGCCGCCGTTACCGTTAGGGGCTGTCAGCAGTTCACTGCTTTCGTTCAGCAGTAGTTCCCCGTCCGGAGACAAGGCGACGACATTCGGCTGTTTGAAGAAAGTAAGGGCTTCCTCAGGATAATCAAAATAATGATGACTCTTGAAAAATTCAAGTGTTTCTTCATGATTGATATCGCTTGTCATAATAAACCATGGAATCGTGACATTCAGTCGGCTGTTCAATGATAACAGCTGGTCTGCCTGCATTTTGAACAGACTGATGCCGTCAAATGAGAATGTTCCTTTTGGACCTTTGTGTGCAAGGCGCGTCCCTTGACCACCTGCCATCAATAGTGCGGCAAATCTGCCCTGCTGAATTGCTTCAAGACCGAGCTGTTCAAGCGCTGCTATACGGGAGTCGGACATTTCACGTTTCACTTCTGCTGCAACGTCTGTGAGTTCCCCTGCCGGTGCTTCCACATGACGGTTTACATAGACCGTGTCATACAGTTCTTTGACTTCATCGAGACTGATCGCTCCAAGCTGCTGTTCCAAAGTGTTCTTTTCGTTTTCTGACATCATCGTCATCATCTCTATAATTAAGTGGTGATTATATTGAGGCAAATCTTGAATATCAGCCATAATTTCTCCTTTAAGGTCAATAGTTTCTCTTTATTATAGTTATTTTATCCGTCCTGTGCATTATAAATGTATCCAGTCCAATGTCCGATGAAACATTTCTGTATAGATTAAATAAGCGGTCAGCACAGAAAAAGTAGTGGCGAGAGACATATCGAGAACGCCTCCGGTCTTAAAAGTCACCGGCATCGTCACCTTCATATCAATCGGGAAGAAAAGCGCCACCCCTCTTGGTGTCATCATATCAAGCACAATATGGCTTGATATCCCGATCAATGCACAAATAATATAAGTCAGTTCGATATTGAGGAGCGTCATGACTACCGCAATGACAGCCATAAATAACAGCGAATGCGTAATGGTCCTATGTCCGAAGAAAAAATTAATCAATCTGCTCAGCAGCTTGAACTCTTTTCCTACTTTGCTGCCGGAATGACAAATATCAGGTAATATGCTGAAGACTCCTGTTGTTCCAATAATAACTGCGCTTGTACCGATATCATGAGGCGTATTCAGCGCATAGGCTGTACCGAGCAGTATACCGAATGCTGCATGAGTTTTTCCTGTCATCATCTGCTCCTTTCTTCAGGATTAAAAAAATCTACTTCTTCGTTAAATGAGGAGTAGATTTTTTGATTAAAAGAATTATGGGGCCACCTCTGGTATCGGGGCTTCAGTAGATAGTCCGCCCGGCTCGATAGGTAAGGGCGAGACTGGCTGTTCAGTCTGCTCTTCGACAGGCGGTGCTTCCGTCACAGGCGCTTCTGTCACAGGCGCTTCTGTCACAGGCGCTTCTGTCACTGGCACTTCTGTT
>CAACXC010000071.1_pt1 | contig 10992 bp, 14 predicted proteins | sample 2275831 | NCBI WGS metagenome assembly CAACXC01 (sample SAMEA5312476, study PRJEB27640) | indoor metagenome | biome: indoor environment; feature: uncontrolled; material: tiles wood | place: Germany | collected 2014-07-07
TGGCCCTCTAATCCTGTTTGAGGGCCATGTTTGTGCTGAATAGACGATTTTGTCTGAAACATGGCCCTCTAATCCTGTTTGAGGGCCATGTTTGTGCTGTTAATGTCATCACTCTACGCTGAACTTATAAATCGTTGCTGACTGGAATGTTTCTGAACCGATGATTCTTATCTCACCGAACTGCGGTTGATTGATGGCGTCCGGCAATACTTGTGTTTCTAGTGCAATACCGTAGCCGCTGCCGACATGGAAGCCATTTTGTGCGGTAAAATCGACTCCCCCTGCTGAATAGACGATCACTGCAGGGCGGTCTGTCTGAATAGTGACTGTCCGTCCTGACTCCGGTTCACGAAGTCGAATTCTATCGTCATCCTGCTTACCGTCCAGCACATAAGGTGTATCGAGTCCTTCGACAACAGGCCTTTCAGTGCTGTAATCTGTTTGTTCTTCAACATCGATTAGTCGTCCTGTCGGTATCAGCTCATCATCAGTCTCCGCTATTTGATGACTATCTATGGTGAGCAGATGATTCATGATATCCCGCGTCATGCCGTTCAAGTTGAAATACGTGTGGTTCGACGGATTGAACAATGTATCTTCATCAGTGACGGCCTGATAATGAACGGTCCACTCATTCGCGTCATTGATAGTATGAGTTACCTGCACCCGCATATTGCCCGGGTAATGGTCGTCTTCAGACTTAAGTACTGTCGTCATGATCAACGCAATCTCATGACCGTTCTCATGGCGACTGATTTCTGTCTCATAGACGCGGTAACTCATGCCGTGCGTCCCGCCGTGCAGATGGTGCGGTGGCATATTTTGTTGCAGCTGATACGTCTTACCTGCAAGCTCGAATGTCCCGTGACTAATTCTTCCCGCCACTCTGCCAATCGTCATCCCAAAAAAGCCGCTGCTGTCGATATAATCTTGAGCGCTGTCAAAACCGATGACAACATTATCTCGCTGTCCTTCTTTGTCCGGCATGATAACACTGTGCAAAGTCGCTCCAAAATCAAGAAATGAGAACGCCATCGTGTCAGTGGTTATCGTATATTTTGTAATCGCTTTCCCTTGATATTCATCAAAATGTTCAGTCGTTACTTTCACTGATCATCGCCTCCTTCCTACTATCTACCCATATTCCAAAGTGTTCAAAGACGCCTCCAGCAGCTTAAAAAGTAAACATATAACTTATTTTTCTCTATGTTAATAATTCAATATTATGGAAATTAACTATTGTGAAATACATTATTGATTATTTAAAATAAATAAAAAGTTGTGCAACAGCCTATACATTATGTCCATTATCAATAAAATAATTGTTTTATTACAATACTTTTAGTGATAAGCTTAAATATAATATAATAGAAGCGATTATAGTCAGGAGGGAACCTTAATGAGAATGCAGCGTGAATATGAAATATTCGATTACCTCGGTAATCGCTGGGTATGTTCCATCCATAATAATGACGATTATAGAGATGCCCCTGCGTTCATGCGTTTACGCTGTCGCACGTTAGGGTTCGACAGGATTATGGATACATTAAACGATGACCAGACATTGCTCAGAGTGCTGAAGTTCATTACTACCTACCATAATTCTGCATCAGATGATAAGAAACATCCGATCACCATTGCTCATGACACTATTATTCATATGAATGACGACATTATCGTTTAACAAACAACGCGCCGCTCTGAATGTACAGAGCGGCGCGTTGTTGTTATCTTAAGGCAGGAAACAGCAGTATAGACAAAAAGAGCATCAGCATCACAGCAATGCTGATGTAACCGAAGCGACGGTCGGCTTCAGTCAATGTCACGTGCTGCGTTTCTTTGACCTGTCTTCTGTATTTGCTGTTTTTAATGCGGTTCACGACGACAAGCACCAGCATGAGGATCATGAACGCCATCATATATGGCGATTCCCAGCCTGCAAATTTCAAGGACAGTACAAGGACGGTGCTGAGCAGCAGCGCCACGATATTTGAATAGTCCAGTATCGTTAAAAATTTCATTGATTCCACTCCATCTCACTGACTTAACTATTAGTATACGTCATTCAGTCGGTCAATTGATAACATCTGTTCATTTTTATGCATTAAAACATCTATAATATTCAAATTCCAAATAACGTCAATTTTTAATAGCGGAGTAATAGCGCTATATGATTAAATTTAATTAACAAGTGATATGAAAAGAGCGTGAGATAATGATGTATCCTCAATTGACTAACTTCAAATATGTCGTCAATGCCTGTACACTTCTCGGTAAGTTACGCGTACTCGCTGGTTATTCTATCGCTGAAGCGGCTGACTATGCAGAGCTGACTGAACGTGAACTCGTTGACATGGAATCAGGTGTGAATCCTGCTGTTGATTTTAATTTAATTGAATCTTTGTGCCAGTTGTACGGTGTAGACGTCAACAAAGTAGTGGCATAAAAAAGCTGGGCTCAAACGATGAGCCCAGCTTTTTTTAGCCTGCATATAACATCATAAAGAGAATCAGGATGATGGCGTCAAAAATGTGACGCGCCCGGTTCTCTCTCAGACGATTAGTGTCGAGACTATCCAACAGCCCTACGATTAACAGAGCAGCGAGGGTCAGAATGATATATAATCCAATTTCGACTGATGTAAACCATCGCGCTAAAATCATAATGATAACAGCGATGTTAAGGATGCGGTAGATGGAACCCCACATAATTTTTGGTCTATTTCTTGTTTCTTTATTCATTTAAATCTCCTTCGTGTTGCATATACTTATCTACTAGTGTACACGGATTCGGAGATAATGATAAGCAAATCGGCTTGTATCAGGCTTCCAGATATTTTTCAATATCCCCTTTTAATTTTTCAGGTTCTGTTTGAGGCGCATAGCGGGCGATGACATTTCCTTCTTTGTCCACGAGAAACTTAGTGAAGTTCCATTTAATCGCGCTGCCGAGCATCCCTTTCGTTTCGTCTTTCAAGTATTTGAAGAGCGGATTCGTGTCGCTGCCGTTGACGTTGATCTTCTCGTGCATCGGGAACGTGACACCATAGTTCAGACGGCAGGCAGCCTCCGCTTCCTCAGCAGATCCCGGTTCCTGATTCGCAAACTGATTGCACGGGAATCCAAGCACCATCAGCCCGCGATCCTTATATTCCTGGTACAGTTTCTCAAGACCGTCAAACTGACCGCTCAAGCCGCATTTACTTGCTGTGTTGACGATCAATAATACTTGTCCTTTATATTTATCGAGTTGATAAGTTTCGTTCTTGCTGTCTGTCGCTTCAAATTGATACACTGACATATAAATCTCTCCTCTTTTTGAGCACTGATAATTACAAACTCATTATAGCAATTAAATGATAGGAGTAATAATATATTGATTAAGAGGTAATGAAAACCCCGTGCAGATGCACGGGGTTATTGCATGAGCTTGTAGGCACCAACACCTACTGCCAAGTCGTAATAAGAAGCTCCTACAGATTTGAATATAGTGATGTCATTGATATGTTGTCTTGAAACTTGCTGAGAAATAAGATCAGTTAATGAGAGGGCTTCATTCCAGTTGAATCGTCCTAACGCTTCTGCTTCTATAAATTCTCCTGCTTCATATTTTGCACCTTCCCAATCATCAAGAACAATGAGATCTGCAGCAGCAATCGTATCAACATTAATTTCACGCATGGATGGCAAGTAAGAACCAAGACCATTAATGTGCGTGCCTTGCTTAACCGCACGATGATCAAAAACCGCTTCATGTGATTTAGTCGCACAATTAATAATATCAGCCTGTGCTGTTAATTGATTGACTTCTGATACTACTTCAATATCGGCGTCGATGGCTGCTGACCGCAACTGCTCTGCAAATAATTGTGCTTTCTCCATGGTCCGATTATATAACAGTATCTTCTTTACAGTTCTCACTGCGAGCACACCTAATAATTGTTCAAAAGCCATTCCCCCCGTCCCTATGACACCTACAACTTCAGCGTCCTGCCGGGCAAGCGAATCTGTTGCTATACCGGTTATTGCTCCTGTTCTTAGTCGCGTCAAATAGCTTGCATCCAGCGTTGCAACATGTTTACCTGTCTTTAACTCTGATAGTATTGACACTGCTTGAGAAGTTGACAATCCTTTGTCAGGGTTACCGGGAAATATGGAAATGATCTTAATCAGCGAAAAATTTTCTTTCAAATCCACACACGGCATATAGAGCATCGTGTTACCATCTGATTCAATCACTATTCTTTCTTCTGTTTTTATTTTGCCCGCTACTAAAGACATCAACGTCTCTTTCACATCTTTTATTGCATGCGTCATATGGTAATGATCCATGATTTCTTGTTCTGACATGAACTTCATATCGTCACTCCTAGTGATTAGTCGTATCGCTTTGTTTGTTCTCTTTGATTGTCGCGACAGAAGCTATTGAAATGATGGCAACAACAATGATATAGACCGCAACTGGAATCCACGAGCCCTTAAACTGTTCCATTAAATAAGTTGCTATCAGTGGAGCTGTCCCCCCTGCTAATGCTGCGCCCAGCTGATAGCCTAATGTGACACCAGTATATCTGACTTCTTTTGAGAACACTTCTGAAAACATCGTTCCAAGAACTGCTGTAATAGGTGACCAGATGACGCTCAAGCCGATGATTGTACCTATTAATAAGGCAGCAACATTACCTTGATTGATGATGAGAAAATAAGGAAATGCGAATGCAATCATGCCGAATGCACCCATCATATAGAGCTTCTTGCGGCCCACTCTGTCACTTAATGAACCGTAAATCGGAATTAACAGCGTCGTTAAAATGGCAGCAGTCAAGACGACCAGCATGACTGAGTCAAAGTGAATATTCAATGTGTTTGTCGCATAACCTACTACAAATGTTCCAAAGATATAGAATGGTGCTGTCTCAATAAATTTTGCACCAGTTGTTACCAGCACTTCTTTCCAGTGATATTTAAATGTATCTACCAGCGGTACTCGAGGAACTTTTCCTGATTCCAGTGTCTCTCTGAATTCAGGTGTTTCATCTAAACCTTTACGAATCCATAGACCAAATGCAACAAGAATACCACTGAATATAAATGGAAGTCTCCAGCCGAAACTTGCAAATTGTTCTTCAGACAATAATGTTGTCATTAAATAAAAAGATAAAGAGCCAAGTACCATTCCAATAGTGACACCCATTTGAGGAACGCTGCCGAAAAAGCCCCTTTTCTCTTCCGGCGCGTACTCAGTAGCGAGCAGCAATGCGCCTCCCCACTCTCCACCGATGCCGAGCCCTTGAACCAATCGACATAATAATAGAAGTAACGGCGCCCAGATCCCTATTTGTGAATAGTTAGGCAGCAGTCCAATGACGACTGTTGCTATACCCATCAATGTCAATGTAAGCACTAAAGTTTGTTTGCGGCCTACTCTGTCACCAATATGAGCAAATACAATGCCGCCAAACGGACGGATGAAAAATGATAACGCCAATCCAAAATAGGCGATCATTGTTGAGACCGCAGGATCATCAGTGACGAAAAACTGCGTATTGAAGATAATGCTCGCTACTGATGCATACAAGAAGAAATCAAACCATTCGATAGATGACCCGACTAAACTTGCAGTTAATACTTTTCTTTGTAACCTTTTGTCCATATACAACACCCCTTTGTGTTAACTTTAAAATTTAAGTATTACTTAAATAATAGTTTTAACTGAATTTTCTGTCAACTATATTTTTTCAGCTCATCTCTCTGACAGAGTTTGATATAATAGCATTAATTCAAAAGGAGGTTCATGTATGACTTTAGGGGAGCGGATTAGAGCCATAAGAAAAGAAAAAAAATTAACATTAAAATACGTTTCTGAAAAAACACAGCTTTCTATTGCATTTTTATCTCAGCTCGAGACTAATAAATGCAATGCCACTATGGCCACTTTAAGAAAGATTGCCGATGTACTCAACGTTCATCCCAGTCTTTTCTTCGAATATAACGACCTTGAAGATCCATCATCTTCTGCAGGTAACTTTGGTTATGTGAATTTAGCCAACGAGGCAGACGCACACTTCACCCCTATCAAAGTAACGATACATCCTAATCATAGTGTGATTGAAACTGTGACTCACCCGGGTCATGAGTTCGTCTATTGTTTAATCGGTACTCTGACATTGATAGTAGGCGATCAGCAATTTCATCTGTCATCCGGTCAATCCTATATGTACGATGCAGAACAGCCGCATTACTGGTATAACCATACTGATGAACAAGTTGAGTTTCTTGTCGTCAATGAAAGTTACAAGAAATGACAAAACCCCGTGCAGAGGCACGGGGTTTTCATTATTTTTTTGATCTGCTGACGTTTCGGCTTTTTCTGCGTTTCTTACTTTTCTTTTTGACCTGTTTGTTGATGACGCGTTTTTCCTGTGTCTGAGCCGGCGTTTTTGCGACTGTTTCAGCGACTTCTATCATCTTGTGGCCGCCGAGATGCCAGTTGCGGATTGTTCTGAATGCCGCGATCATATACAGTTCTGTCGGCTGCTTTGGCACTGGTGTCAAAATGCCTTCGCTGACAAGATCCGTAATGATGTTCATCAAGTTTTTCGGATGATCCATCACTTTCATCATGACGATCAAGGAATCTGTCAGATCTTTGCGGCGCATCGGGCTTGTCAAATAATCGTCCAGGTAGTTGAGCAAGGCGTTCAGCTCTTCAGTACCCGGGTGATATTCAAAGGCGAAATATTTCTGGAATTCTTCCCAGCTGTCAGGTAGATAATACATGCGCTCTTTGTCTACACCTTCACCGCTGAACATCCCTTCAGACATCAATGGGTTTAATATGAAGTTGTCTTTCAGCGTTGCTACACCGGACAGCTCGCTTTTCAATTCTTCCACTGTCATATCAATGTCGAAATACGTCTTCAGCACTTCTTTGTAATGCGCAAGCGAGAAATAACCATACAAGTTCACTGCGCTGACCAATGCTTTCACTTCATCGTCCTGTTCTTCTGCGCTGCTTTTCTCAACGACATATGCTCTTAAATATTCTTTGACGTCAGATGGCATGAAGGCATAGCTGCCATTTGTAAAGATCAGGTGCTGCGGCTGCATCCGGCCGTTGAATTCATCAGCAAAATGGTCTGAAATCAGCAGATGGTTCAGCACGTTGTACTCTTCCACCGACATATCATTGAACATTTTGTCTGCCGCTTCGTTGTCTTTGAACACGAATTCAGTGATCATCGTCACCAATGTATCCTTATTCTTATTGGAATAACCTTTGATTCCGAAGAATTTGCAGATGTCTTTTAATTCATCATTTTTCAGTTCAGTCAAATAGTGAGCAAGGGGCCGCTCAAATTTACGAATCTGGGCACTGTCCATAGTCGTCAAATCCAATTGTTTTTCTAACATCATACACCTCAACTAGTCTTCTACTTCTATTATAAATTCAGTATATACGTATACTGTTCATTCATATTCAATTATTAATTGTAACATACATAAAATCATGACGTCACATTGACTTTGAATTTATACCAAAATAGGTCGTGTAAGTGTCGCTGTTTCATCAAGGGCGAGAATCACACAGCCGGCCGATTTAATGATGCGAAAAATGAGCCCCCCTTTTTAGGCGGGCTCATTTTTTATAGTGCTTCGTGCACTGTCACCCATCGTTCAAGCAGCCGTCGTGTATAGGGCAGCCACATTTGGATGAAAGGTCCCATCATAAAAGTGACAAAAATAGTCCCGATAAAGACCGGGCCCCCGAGCAGCCAGCCGACAAGCAGCACGACGAGTTCCATGATGGTTCGCGCGGTCTTGAGATCTAATCGCGTCCGCTCAACCAGGAGCAGCATGAATGTATCACGCGGTCCCGCGCCGAGCTGCGGGGTAATATACAGCGCAATGCCGAATGTCATCACGATGATGCCAAGTATATACGTTATCATCTGCGCTGAAAATCCATGGACGTCCGGCAGCAAGCCGTTAAATATGTCGATGAATGTACCGATCGTCAGCATATTGACATAGACGCCGAGTCTCGGCAGGCGGTGTGTGAACAGCACTGTGAGCAGTATAACGACAATGCCCATGATAATACTCCAAAGACCGATCGTCAGACCGAACTGCTTCCATAATCCGTAATGAAGCACGTCCCAGCTGCTGAGGCCGAACTGCTTCCCTCTCAGCATAAGGGTGATGCCAAGCCCGATAATCGCAAGGCCGGTTACAAAAAACATCCATCTGACGCGATACTGTCCTACATACATTGTACTGCTCCTTTTATTTTACTTTCTTCTGGCAGAGATAATCAGCATCATAGGCCGTCTCAATTCATCTTTCATTTCCGGATTTTCGTCCATCAGTCGTTCTGATGGCACCGGCTCATCAATGCCTTTAATGACAAAATGATGTTCGATCAATACACTTAAATAATGAGCTAATGTTCTATGATATTTCGTAATAGGTTCCCCGAGGAAATTCGTCAGCCGTTCGCCTTCACGATGATAGTGATCGACGGGCCAGCTTACTTTGCTGCCGTCTTCGTCGTAAATCCAGTCCTGGGAACCATCTGCAGTATAGATTGGATGCTCCACACTGAACACAAACGTACCGTTGATCGTCAGTACTTCTTTCACTTGTTCGACGATATCATTGAAGCTCGGCAAGTAATGAAGGGCTAGACTGCTCATGACGACATCAAATTCATGTGCCTCAAAGCCAAGCTCTTCCAAGTTATCGAGACTTCCTCGAATATAAGTGACTTTGTCAGCGTTCGGCTGCGTCTGTGCGCGGTCGATCATCTTCTCAGAAATATCAATACCAACGACATGTGCTGCCCCTTGCTCCACCGCATATTCACAGTGCCAGCCGTAACCACAGCCGAGGTCAAGCACATGCGCACCTTCAAGATCAGGAATCATCTTCTGGAAAGCTTCCCACTCTCCTGCCGCTGTCAGTCCTTTTTGTGAGCGCGGCATCTCATCATATTTGTTGAAAAACGTCCTGTCATCAAAGAAATTATTAGCCATCGTTTCAGTCTCCTTAAATCCGTTCTGGATCGCTTAACACATATATACCACAAAAAAACCTTTCCAATCTGAAGTGCACCCCTAAAGTTGAACCTTAAAATTCAACTTTAGGGGTGTTTATTTTGAATAAAAAGCATGATCTTGATTTTAAATTAAAACTAATCAAAGAATATAAAGAAGGAAATATTGGTTATGATTCATTAAGTAACAAATATGATATCGATCCTTCACAACTAAAAACATGGACTTACCAATTTGATACCTTCGGTATTGACGGCCTTATATCCAGTATGACCAGAAAGAAATATTCAACAGATGAAAAATTAAGAATCATTCAGTATAGAATTACTAATCAACTTTCATATAAAGAAACTGCTAGAATCTTTGATATTACTAATCCTACTTTAATAGCTCAGTGGCAGATGAAATACAATCAATATGGTATCCTAGGTTTAGAATCAAAACCGAAGGGTCGTGCGTCTAAAACTATGAAAAATAAAAAGGTTGATAACACTAGTTTAAACGAAAGTGAACGACAAGAATTAATACGCTTACGTGAGGAAAACAGGAGATTAGAAATCGCAATTGCTCTCGAAAAAAAGTTACAATCCTTAGCTCGAAAAAATCAAACAAAGAAATAGTAGCTGCTATTATTGAGTTAAGGAATGAATCTAACTATAAGTTAAAAGAAATATTATCAGTAGCTATGATAGCGAAAAGTGTATACCATTATTGGAAATTACGACTTAGTGTCACTAAACATAAAGACAATTATTTAATTACTTTGATTAAAGAAATCATTAACAAACATAAAAATAGGATAGGTTATCGTACAGTAACCGACGAACTAAGAGAGTTAGGTTTTGTAGTTAACCATAAAAAAGTTCTTAGAATAATGAGAGAAAATAATTTACTTTGTACAAAGTTTAAGCATAGAAATAGAACATATAAGTCGTACAAAGGGAAAGTTGGCAAAACAGCTAAGAATAAATTGAATCGCAGATTCGTAACTAATCGCCCATATCAAAAATTACTTACTGATGTAACACAATTCAACATTAAAAATGGAACTAAGCTATATCTGTCAACAATTTTTGATGTATGTTCGAAAGAGATTATTTCTTATTCAATTAGTAAGCGTCCAACATTGGAATTCGTTATGGAATCATTGTTAAAAGCAATTAATGTAATTCCAGACCTTCCCTATAGAACTACAATCCATTCCGATCAAGGGTGGCAATATCAGCATAAATCTTGGGTACAATCTTTGAAAAAGAATAGAATTATTCAAAGCATGTCTAGAAAAGGTAATTGTCTTGATAATTCTCCGATGGAGAATTTCTTTGGTATTTTAAAACAAGAAATGTTTTATGGAGAAACATTTGATTCTTATGATGAACTAGAAGAGGAGATTATTGACTATATGGAGTATTATAATTTAGTCAGAAAGAAGAGAAAATTAAAAAGCAAGACTCCTGTAGAATACAGAAATCTTGCTTTAATGAAAGTAGCTTAATAAAAAGTTCAACTTTTTGGGTTCACTACAAAAGAAGGCACTCTCTTCGGGTTTTCGGTCTGTACTGAAATCAAGGTATTATTGGGAATCCCAGCTTAAATCATAGATACCGTAAGGGATTTTATTCTTTATTTAAAACTTTGCAACAGAACCTTTTATACCTTATTAGCTTTTATTGTTCTTGTTCATTGATATGAGTTAAGACTTGTTCGAGAATACTGAAAACATGAAGATCATCAAGACTGTAAACCATGCTTTTCCCTTCTCTTCTTGCCTTCACTAAACGTGAATCTTTCAATATTTTTAGTTGGTGTGAAATCGCGGACTGTTCCATATCCAATGCAAGCACAATGTTTCCAACACTGAGCTCTTCTTTCTGTAAAAGAAAGAGAATTGACAAGCGTGTAGGGTCACTAATCACTTTGAATACTTTGCTTATTGA
>CAACXC010000004.1_pt1 | contig 8374 bp, 10 predicted proteins | sample 2275831 | NCBI WGS metagenome assembly CAACXC01 (sample SAMEA5312476, study PRJEB27640) | indoor metagenome | biome: indoor environment; feature: uncontrolled; material: tiles wood | place: Germany | collected 2014-07-07
CTGCTCATCCTATACTGTCACTGCCGCTCAAGCATTTTATCCAGTGCTTTCAGTGCATACTGTGTCGTCTCGCTGTTGACGGTGATCTGGTTGCTGTAGTCATCTTCAAGGATTTTATCAAGACACCAGACGAAGTGCGGCAGGTCGATACGATTCATGGTCAGGCAGGCGCACATATAAGGATTAAGTGAGACGATATCCAGGTCCGGATGGTCTTTGATCAGTCGGTTGACGAGGTTCATCTCGGTGCCGATTGCCCACTTCGTGCCGGGTGCCGCTGCTGCTATCGTTTGGATGATCTTTCTTGTCGAGCCGTTGTCGTCACTCTGCTGGACGACGTCAAATGAACATTCCGGATGGACGATGATTCGCCGGTCCGGCTCAGTCTGTCTGATGTGGTCGATGTTACTGACAGTGAACTTCTCGTGGACAGAGCAGTGTCCTTTCCAGAGGATGATGCGCAGGTCACTGATATCTCCCTCGTACTCCAGTCGCTGCTGCACCGGGTCATAGACAGCCATCTGTTCGAGCGGGATGCCGAGATCATAGGCGGTGTTCCGGCCTAAGTGCTGATCCGGCAGGAAGAGGATGACCTGGTTCTGTTCAAGTGCCCAGCTGACCATCTTATGGGCATTGCCGCTCGTCAGACACGCGCCGTTCTTCCGGCCGACGAATGCTTTGATGGCTGCTGTTGAATTGACGTAAGTCAGCGGCAGCACGTCGATATTGTACTGTTCCTGCAGATAATTATCGCAGCGTTCGACTTGATGAATGTTTGCCATATCGGCCATTGAACAGCCTGCCCGTAAGTCCGGCAATAAGACAATCTGCTCATCTGATGTCAGCATATCAGCAGTTTCCGCCATAAAGTGCACACCACAGAAGACGATGTACTTCGCATGATTATCACGGCTGAAGTTCGCAAGTTCCAGTGAGTCGCCTGTCATATCCGCGAACTGGACGACTTCGTCTTTCTGGTAATGATGCGCCGGGATAAAGAGGTCACTGCCGAGCCGGGCTTTTACTTCTTTCACTCTCGCCGTCAGTTCTTCTGCCGTCATCGTGCGGTATTTCTCGGGTACTTGAGCAATATTAAACATAGGCCACCTCCGCTGATATATCGAGAGCATGTGCTGAATAGAAGAGCGCCCCCACCGAAATATAATCGACGCCTGTTCTGCTGTAGACATCTATCTTTTCAAACGTAATACCGCCGGATGCTTCTGTCGTGATATGATCCGGCACTTTACTGATGTTCTCTTTGATCATCTCCGGGCTGCAGTTATCGAACATAATGATATCCGCTCCCGCTGTAATGGCTTCTTCCAGCATGTCCGGTGTCTCAATCTCCACTTCTATCTTGTCCATATGGCCTTTGTATGGCGCGGCACGCTGTACGGCTTCTGTGATTGAGCCGGCATAGGCGATATGATTATCCTTCAGCATGATGCCGTCGTTCAATGAACGGCGGTGGTTGCTGCCGCCGCCTGTCACGACTGCATACTTCTCAAACATACCGAGTCCGGGCGTCGTCTTACGAGTATCGGCAATCTGACATCTGCCGCCCGCCGCTTCAACGTACCGGTTCGTCATCGTCGCGATGCCTGACATCCGCTGAATGAGATTCAGCACTGTGCGTTCTGCCTGCAGCAAGTCACGGATACGGCCGTGTATGACGGCGAGTGTCTGCCCGTGCGTAATCATCTCGCCGTCCTTCACATGAAGTTCAACAGAAGTCTCACTCAAAATATTGAAACCCCGCTCTATGATCTCCGCGCCGCAGAATATGCCGCTGTCTTTCGCGAGGATAGTCATCGCACCGGTCTCTTCAGTGAATATCATGGAGGACAAATCACCGAACTGGATGTCCTCCTTCAGAAATGCCTTGAGTTTCTCTTCAATCAGAATAGGATTCATACTTATCTCTCTTTCTTGTTAGTAATGTAATGGACACCTGCTGACGGTGCACTCAGTGCTGAACGGATGATGATGCAGCAGAGTTCATGATAAAGCCGGTCGATTCCTGTCGTCTCACGGCTGAAGAAGGCGAGTCCTTTCTTCAGCTCGTGTTCAGTGCGGTGAATGCCGCAGTAAGTCATCAGTTCATCCTTGAAGCGAAAAGACGGAATCGTCACTGTTGATACTGTTAACTGCACCGGTACAGCGCGTGCTGATTGCTTGAGCTGCGCCGCACATAGTCTGCCCATGGCGAGCCCTTCCAGCAGTGAATTACTCGCAAGTCGGTTCGCGCCGTGAAAACCGGTGCAGCTCGCTTCACCGATGACGTACAGCCCGCTGACGTCTGTTCTGCCGCTAGTATCCGTCGCAATGCCGCCGATCATATAATGAGCGCCTGGTGTCACGGGAATAGCATCATCGATATGATGGTCATCCAGCACTTGGCGGATCGCCGGGAAACGGTCACTGAAATCCTGGACTGCCGAGATATCGAGATAAGCCTGTTCACCGAGATTGTAGATGGCACGTGCGACGACATCTCGCGGGGCAAGGTCACCACCCGCCATGACGCGTTCGCCGCTGTTCGTGACCAGCACGCCGCCTGCACCTCTCACCGCTTCTGATATGAGCTGGTTCCGCTGCCCTGCGTCAAGCAGTGTCGGATGAAACTGGAAGTACGCCATATTCTTTAACGTGCAGCCTACCTTTTCAGCGAGCATCAGCGGGATGGCACTTCGTTCAGATGCATTGGATGATACACCGTACAGCCCGCTCGCTCCGCCGGTCGCAAGCACAATCTGTCGGCAGTCGAGTCTGTATGTCCCGGACGCCGTCTGATAGACCGCACCTGTAATACCGTCATCATCAGCCGTCAGTTCGAGCAGATCGCCTGTAACATGCGTCACGTGGGCCTTAATGTGCTGCCGGAGCCACTGGCAGAGGTGATAGCCTGTCCGGTCTTTCATATGAAGGATGCGGGGCAGGCTGTGTGCTGCCTCGAGAGCCAGTTCAAAGCGATTGTTCTGCCGGTCAAACGGTATCCCTTCATCGATATAATCACGAAGTACGCCGTTTCCAGTCGCGATCAGTGCTTCAATCACGGCGAGGTCACCTTGGCGGCACCCAGCGACATAAGTGTCTGTAATATGCTGCATCATGGATGGTTCGAAGAGCGACGTCGCAATGCCGCCCTGCGCGAGCTCACTGCTCGCTGTCTTGCTATTCTGTAACACGAGGACATTCATATCCGCGGGCAGGTCATGGAGCAGGCTCAGCGCACTGACACCCCCGCCTACAATCAATAAGTCATACATCGATAAACACCTTTACTTTTAGTTGACAATAGTTTTACAATAATATTGTCATATAAAAATAAAAATAACAAGAGGGAATTCCATGATTTATTTAGATTATGCGGCGACGACACCTTTTCTGCCTGAGAATATCAAGCTATACAGCGAGCTCACAGCAGATTACTTCTACAATCACGAGAGTCTTCATGCCGGAGGAGACGAAGTGAAGTCATTGAGAGAAGCGGCTGAACACTATTTAGATGACATGTTTACAGATAACTTGACAACGATTGTCACCACAAGCGCATCAGAAGCCAACCGGATTGCGATTGAGCTGTATCTCTACGGTAAGCATCAGCCGCGTGTCCTTGTCTCACCGCTTGAACACCCTTCTATCTTCTCAGCACTCGAACAGCACCGGGCAGAACTTATTCTACTCCCTATAGAAGACGGGCGTGTCCAGCTGGATGCCGCCAACGAGCTCATTGCGCAAGTAGACCTCGTCATTATGCAGCATACGCATTCAGAGACCGGCCTGCTTATGCCGGTTGAAGCGCTCAGCTTGCTATGCCGAGAGTACAATGTTCCCTATCACTGCGATATCGTGCAGGCAGCAGGTAAACTGCCGGTTGATACGACCGGGATGACGTCCTATGCTTTCAGTGCTCATAAGTTCTACGGCCCGAAAGGAATCGGCGCACTGAGAATCAAACCGGACTATATCCGCTCACTGAATCCACATTTCCATCATGAATATGGCACAAAGAACGGAACGCTGGATATCCCCGCCTTCGCTGTCATGGCGCACCAGCTGACAGCAATGCAGCCGTATATCCAGAACCATCTGACATACACGGCTGCACTTAAAAGACAGCTGCTTGCCGGTCTGAACGATGCCTACAGAACGCTTGATTACGAGATGAGCCCTTATATCATTCCTTTGATCAGTCGGCAGTACGAGGGCCAGTACATGATGCAGCGGCTGTCGCAGGAAGGTATTCTCATCTCTACCGGTACAGCGTGCGGGCATGGTACAATACACTCAATAGGTCTGACGCAACTGATAGACCCCATCAACCAATACTTCAGAGTATCGCTCAGCCATCTGACAACACCCGGTGAAGTAAGTCAGCTCGCGGCGGCTCTGAACAGAATAAGCGAGGAATTCCATGACTCAAGACAGACGTCAGCAAATCGCTGATTACATAAAAGATCAGAACTATCCCGTGACCGGCAGTACACTCAGTCAGATATTCAACGTCTCAAGGCAGATCATCGTCTCAGACATCGCTGCACTGAAACACGACCACCCGATCGTATCGACAAAACGCGGCTATATTTATCAGCCGCCGCAGAAAATCGGCGGCCCTTATGAACGTACTGTTATGGTTTCGCATACAGCAGAAGAAATGTCGACAGAAGTGAGAATCATCGTCGAGAACGGCGCCATTGTCAATGATGTATCCATCCAGCACCCGATCTACGGCCGGATTACAGTCGAACTCATGCTGACTTCCATCGAAGACTGCGACAAGTTCAGCCGCAATATGTCAGAAGACAACGGCCGAATGCTCGCTGAACTGACAGACGGCATCCATCAGCACACGTTGTCCGCTGCTACAGAGAAAATATTGGACAACGCAGTGAATGATTTGAGAAAACATGGCTTTCTATTAGAACAAGACCAGGATCCTGTTCAGTGATCCTGGTCTTTTATTCAGCCTCTCAGCAGCATGTTATTCTTTGAAGGACTACTTAAATATCACATTCGTTAAAATAGGTTGTAAGTGGTATGTAGAAGAAATCAACTGTATGGAGTTCAGGTATTAGTCAAAATTAATTTTCTCCACAAAAAAAGACGGAGCATTCTCCGTCTTTTTTAATGCCTTACAGCAACTCTATATGGACTTTCTGTATCATGTCTTTACTGTCTTGAGTCTGAAAAGTTACAATCCATAGTGAATGGATAACCGTCCCATCAACTCTGTTTTCTCTTTTTGTGTCTACGAGAACAATATTCTGACCGCTTCTTTCAACTTTATGGATGACTTCAAAATCCCAGTATGACAAGTCCTCAAAAGCATTAGCGAATACTTCCAGCATTTCTTTTAGTGAACCTGCCTGCTCCGTATTATCCTGATGAACGATCCGGAACGCCAGATTCTCAGATGACATCTCCTCGATCGCTTCAAAATCCCGGTTTTGACAAGCTAACAAAAAATTAAAATGGCTCATTCTTTACTCCTAATTTATAACATTATGTTTATATAATAACTGGAGTCTCAATGACACCCATTTTATTATATCAGAGGGAATTATAGCAGTGCCAGAGTATTTTAACATATCATTTCTATCTTCTAAAAGAAAAAGCCCGCCTGTTAACATTAACAAGCGGACTGACAATGCACCCTGACGGATTCGAACCGCCGACCCCTTGCTTGTCGAGCAAGTATTCTCCCGCTGAACTAAGGGTGCAGATATAAGATTTCCTTAATTATAGCATCACGAAAGGATTTAGCCAATACTATTATAGTAGAAAAAATTAATGTATTATTATATTAAATATACAAAAAATTCAATTTTTGTATTATAATTATCTGAATCATTATAATTATAAGGGGCAGATACGATGATTAAATCAATAGGCTGGTTCTTAATTGGTACTGCTATAGCTTTACTAGTGATGCAAGTACTTACATATATTAATTCACCAATGAATAATAATGTAAATTATCCCTTTTTTATTACCGGTATCAATTTCTGTGTCGGTCTGCAAATACTTGTTGATGATTATGAAAAAGCCTATCGCTCTACAAATCACGTAAAAACAACTGTATCAAGGCTTATCTCTATCATTCGATTAAGTATGGCAGCGCATATCATATTTGAACTGGTATTAGTGGTGGTGATATTTCAAGAGCTGATAGTAAATGCGTTAGATTTATATACACTGGCATTATTTATATGTGCAGCGACCTTTGCGTTTTCACTACGAAAACAATACTTGTTATATAAAAAGTATCGGCATGCTGATTAAGCTTTAGGAGATGACTAGATGAGCAGAAAAACATTAGGTATTTTAATATTCGGCATTGCAGCTTTTGCATTAGGTGTGGTGATGTTGATCGATCTAATCTTTAATCTATCAGGCACTTCTACAGCTGCCGATGCATTGTTTATACTCTCTGGTTCATTCAGCGTGATAGCAGGGAGTCTCAAGTCTTTTGTAGATGAACAGACGGAAGATATAAGAGTGAATCCTCATAGAAAAAGAATTAGTAAGTACCAGTTGCTGACGATCCGTAAACTGATTTTATTAATTCATGCGATCGTTCCTTTAACATTCAGTTTTGCATTTTTCTTTTTGAAGCAGTCTGAAATTTTGCGTAACCATAGTATGATAATGTTTTTAATACTAGGTCTATTGATCTATATGACATATATAAGCTTCGTGGATTATCAGTTAAGCAGGCAACTGCTGGAAACAGAAAACGATGTAACAAAAAACGATCCTACTCAATTTTGAGCAGGCCGTGTTCATTCAAACCATTTTGTACAAACTGTTCAATCTGCTTCGGTGATTTCAAGAAGATGATTTCTTTGCCGGGTGATACATTACCGAGAAGTGACATGACTTTAGGCCGCTGATTTTTCGGATAGTTCCAGATCCACCGGATGAATTCCCAGTCGATCTTTTCATGACAACCCACACCCATGTCGGGCCTCACTTGATTGCGATACATCATATATCGTTTAACCGCCTGGTACAAAGCAATTCTATGATTAATATCCAGAAAGATAATAGTATCTGCTTTGGCGATTCTGAGATCCATTGTACTTGAATAGTTACCGTCAATGACCCATCGATCTGCTGTCAGTAATCGCTCCTGAATCACACGTTGTTCGTGTCTAGGCGTCATCACCCAGTTGGGCTGCCACATATGTGCATCCAAGTGAAAGACCGGCAAATCCAACTGTTCGCCTATCGTCCTAGCTAATGTGGATTTGCCAGCACCACCGGGTCCAATAATCATTATACGATTCATCACAGCCTCCTGTTATCGATGTCAGTCGTTAATTATGGCGTTTCATCCGTTTCATCCGTCTGACGTAACGACCATCTTTCGGAATGGCAAGATAATCAAAGTTGTTTGCCAAATATTCCAGATTGCGTTCAAGATCCTCACCGACGATTTCTTTGCCGTGACCGGTTACTGCTACTTTTGGTTTAAGAGCCGCGAGCTGTCTGACCGATTCTCTTGCCGATACCCAGTCAGGTGTGAAATATTTCGGCGGGCCATTCAACTCTTCCGTCTGTAAAAATACTTTTCTAAGTGACTCCTGTTGAACATTGACAAACGCATCACCTGCAATCAATGTCCGGTCGCTCGGTCTGAACAGTGAGACATGACCCGGCGTGTGACCTGGTGTATGAATCCATCTGAAGCCCGGCATGTAAGGAACAGTTCCATCAGCCGGCAGTGCATAAACATTATCCTGTAGATTAATCGGCCGCTTCGGATACATGAACGACATCCGTGCAGCAAGACCGCCACCGACACCCGGGTCCGGTGACTCGTAATAATCTCTGCCGGTTAAGAAGGGTATTTCCTGAGGATGTGCAATCACTGGTACTTGCCATTCTTCGACCAGTTCAATGATAGAGCCGACGTGGTCAAAGTGACCATGCGTTAATATAATGGCTTTCGGCTTTGCACCTTTACCGTATATGTCTTCTGCCGCCATTTTGATCTGCACCGCTGAATTCGGCATCCCTGCATCGATCAATACAAATTCATGTGATTGTGGATCCCCGACAAAATAAACATTAACCATTTGCGTTGTATGACTGAACAAGTCTGGAAGCACTTCTTTTGTACGTCCGCTTGAAAGTGAAGTGACAGGAATGGATTTATAGTCTTTACCATAATGCATATTGCTGTTCATTTGATTTCCCCCTTATAAAGCATTGTTCTTTCATTATTCCCAAAGTAAGGAGGAGTTAATCAATTTGTGATTTAGAAGGCCATGTTTTGATGAATTTCTTGATTTCCACTCAAACATGGCCCTGTAATCCCGTTTGAGGGCCATGTTTTGCAGAATTTCTCAATTTTCACTTAAAC
>CAACXC010000043.1_pt1 | contig 6996 bp, 8 predicted proteins | sample 2275831 | NCBI WGS metagenome assembly CAACXC01 (sample SAMEA5312476, study PRJEB27640) | indoor metagenome | biome: indoor environment; feature: uncontrolled; material: tiles wood | place: Germany | collected 2014-07-07
TGCTGCTGCCAAATGAACCATCCATAACTTGATGCCCATTCAACTTGACACTTTGAGGTGAGACGCTAGCTTGATTCGCATCTCTATCATCAGGATAATCAACCAGCAGATGATAAGTTAAGTAATGGCCATCTGCGTAGACATCTGTCAACTTATAATCAATACCATTCACTGATAGTGTGTTGTTAATGTGCGTCGCATATTGTTTAGCTTTCGGTGATATGATATCAGACATTGAGTAGGTCATGTCATTTAGCAGTTTGCCGGCGGTTGCCTGCACAGTTTCGTTCGACAGGGCAGTAGGCACTAGTAAAAGTGCAGCAGCTGCAATCATCGTTGATTTCTTTTTAAACCATGAGGGTTGTGCTTTCTGCTGTACTGCCGTTTGAAACTGTTTGAAATATCGAGAACACTCTTTTTGAGACAATGCCTGGCTCTTAGGAATGTCTGTTTCTATATGATTGAAGTGATCATAAATGTTTGTCATCATTGTCCGCCTCCATATCGTTTTTGTAATCTTTTTCGGGAACGGGATATACGGTTGTATACATTACTTGTCTTTGTACCTGTTATTATTGCTGCTTCATCAGGCTTATAGCCATCACGATAAATCATATTGAGCAGATTCTGGTCATCTGCCGACAAATCACTAATCAACTCATTCCATTCTAATTCCCATAAGTCCAAGTGTTTATCTGTGTAACTATATTGGTCATCAAGTTCACTTTGTTTTAATATATGCTGATTTTTGCGTAAGCAATCAATTGCCTGATATTTAGCAATCACTGCAATCCAGTTTTTAAAAGAACTCTTTTCAGGGTCATAACTGTCGATATTATTCCATATTGCAAGAAGTGTATCATTCATGCACTCATCTACATGTGGCTGCAGATGGTATAAATGTTTTGTTATAATCACTTTAAGAAGGCCGCCGTACGCTTCAAGTAAATGTTGGACTCCTTGCTCATTCTGATGTTTAATATCATCGATCATCTGTTGATCCATATCCTCACTCCTTTACCCGGGTACTAATATATACGTCTGTAATGAGTCATATCTATCATGTCATTTATTTTTTATTAATTATGATTGAGTTAAATATACTAAAAGGAGCAAACTATGTGTATTTTCTGTCATATTCCAACCGAACAAAAATTATTGGTCACCGAACATTTCTATGTAGTATACGATATTGATCCTATTCAAGAAGGACATCTCCTGATCATTTCAAACCAGCATCTCATGAATTTTCTAGAACTTGAATCATCAATCTACACAGAACTCATGAGAATAGAAGCGGCACTTATCGATATACTGGAAAATAAAATGGGAGTAACAGGTGTTACTATCGTCAGAAATAACGGAAAAGTGATGGACGAAAATACACATTTTCACGAACATATGATTCCGCGATATTCTAATGATGGCTTGTGGACGAATATACAGGTGGAACGTAACGCATTGAGTTCAGATGAGTTAAATCAATATATAGGAGCACTATCACTCACATGATGCTTAAGATTGAGATTTGACATAAGGGGAGAACATCATGTATACACATTTGTTTTTTGATTTGGATCACACACTGCTGGATTTTGAGAGTGGTGAGCATTTGGCGATACAGAAAGTATTTGAATCGGAAGGTCTGGTAATGACGTCTGACTTGCTGAATCAATACCAGACGATTAACAAAGGATTATGGCAGGCACTGGAGCGAGGTGAGATTGAAAGAGATGCGATATTGACGCAGCGTTTCAATGATTTCTTTCAGTTACATCATATAGAGGTCGACGGTACGGCGAAGGAACAGATTTTTAGAAATGAAATTAATAACAGTCATCACTTAATGCCGCATGCGATTGAAATTCTTGAATATTTAAAACATAAGCCCGTTACACTATGTTCAGCAACGAACGGAGTGTATGCGACACAGATGAAGCGGATGAAAGATGCCGGTATTGACGATTACTTTTCCTATCATTTCATTTCCGAGGAAATCGGTTACTCCAAACCACATCCGGAATTCTTTGCACACGCACTCGCAGCAGTAGATGTTGAGCCGTCACGTATTCTCATGATTGGTGACTCTATCACATCAGATATTGCAGGCGCCCGCCAAGCAGGTATCGATACGTGTTACTTCGGTGAGCAGGAAGTGGATGCAACTTATACGATCCATCAGTTGCTGGAACTTAAGCACATTGTATAGGTGAAACCAACTACTTGTAAACGAACTGTAGTCTCATTTATGATATGGCTATATTTTTAAATGAATTCAAAAGAAGCGTCAATTATGGATTATAGTAAAACAGCGTTAGTACTGATTGATCTGCAAAAGGGTATTGCAGCGATGGAAACAGCCCCTCATTCAGCTGAGACGGTTATTTCAAATGCGGTTAAGATGGCAGAGGCTTTTAAGGAGAATGGTGGATTTGTTGCATATGTCCGTGTGAACTTCCATGACGGTAAAGACAAACTAGCACCGAACGCCATGCGTGAGCTACCGGGCAAACCACAACCGGATTTCGCTGATTTTGTAGATGAACTGGCTGTTAGTGACACTGATTATATCATCAACAAAGATGCATACCAATATAATTATAATCAATATTTTGTATCAGATATGAGCAGGGATTGTCTTGTCACGCACAATTGCCGCTGACTTGTACCACGGCAAAGAATTGACGAAGTTTCTGGCATTGTTGATGCTGGTGAACGGTGCAGCACCTGTTCTGCGACCAATGTTAGGTGGATATAAACAAGGAGTCGGCAGTGCTACAAGCTTAATTGGAGTGATGCAGTATTTCATCGGTTCCATTGCTACCCCGTTAGTCGGCTTGATGGGAGAAGGCAGTATCATCCCTTATGTTATCGTGGTATACTTCTTCTATCTGTTTTTTTAGGAGGATATCATGTTAGAACGTATTAAAGAAGGATGGCTGAGTGGTGGCTGGGCCAATATTCTGGCCGGGATTGTTGTAGCATTGGCACTGATTCCTGAAGTCATTGCTTTTTCAGTGATTGCAGGCGTCGATCCTATGGTCGGGTTATATGCTTCGTTCATCATTGCTGTGACAATAGCATTCACAGGAGGTCGGCCGGCGATGATATCAGCAGCTGCCGGGGCAATTGCACTGCTGGTCTATCCGCTCGTCAAAACTTATGGAGTGGATTATTTGCTGGCTGCGACCATACTGATGGGAGTCATTCAAATCATATTGGGCCTGTTAAAGGTCGGACATTTAATGAAATATATTCCGAACACCGTTATGATCGGGTTCGTTGATGCATTAGCCATATTAATTTTTCACTCTCAGCTGCAGCACATCTTCGGTCTGTCGTGGGAGACGTATGTCTTTACAGGTATGACGATACTCATTGTCTCTATCATGCCGAAATTTTACACAAGAATACCCGCACCACTCGTTGCTGTCGTATTGTTGACGATCATCTCAATGATGACAGATGCAAATGTCAGAACGGTCGGCGATTTGGGAGAGATTACAAGAACACTGCCTCATTTTCTTATCCCGGATGTTCCGTGGAACTTCGAAACATTGAAAATCATCTTCCCGTACTCGTTATCAATGGCTGTCGTCGGTCTTGTAGAAAGTCTGCTGACCGCTCGTATTGTTGATGAGACTCTCAATTCTGACAGCGACAAAAATCGTGAATCAAGAGGGCAGGGTATCGCCAATATTCTGTCAGGGTTGTTCGGCGGCATCGGAGGCTGTGCGATGATTGGTCAGTCAGTGATGAATTTGCAGTCTGGCGGTACATCTAGGTTATCGTCACTGACAGCAGGAACATTTCTCATGTTCATGATTATCGTGCTCGGTGATTATCTTGTCCAAATTCCGATGTCTATATTAGCGGGCATCATGGTCGTCGTTGCATGGACCACGTTTGAGTTCAAGACATTCCCATTGATGAGAACAGCACCGAAAGCAGATAGTGCCGTCATCTTACTGACTATCATCTTAGTGCTGATCACCCATAACCTAGCAGTCGGCGTTATTGCGGGCAGCCTGTTGAATGTCATCTTGAAAAGAAATCATCAGTCAGCTGATAGAGTTGCGGATCAATAAAAAGACGCATCTATTTCTAGTGATTGGTGTGCCATCAAAAAAATAAGTTGACTTGTTCGTTGATAGTTTTGTTATAATGTTAGAGGACAGCAGAATCTCGCCTCTATAGTTAAGTGGTATAACCCATCAATGGTAATGATGAATCCTCAGTTCGATTCTGGGTGGAGGCATCCGGCACTTCTCGGTAATGAGAAGTGCTTTTTTTTGTGCCGTATTGCTGGAATCAATAGACCATGAATTCTGTTTAGCACAGTTAATTCCTCTTTGTAGTTGATTGCTCATTCAAATGTTATGATTAGAACGTCAATAGGTAATGAATAACGAATTAAAGGGGGACATCATGGAAACAGTATATTTTGCAGGAGGATGTCTCTGGGGCGTGCAGGCGTTTATGAAGACAATTCCAGGTGTTGTCATGACTGAAGCAGGTAGAGCGAATGGCAGCAGTCATACGCTGGACGGTGATTATGACGGTTATGCAGAATGTGTTAAGACTGTGTTTGACAGTCAGATCATCTCGCTCCACCAGCTGCTTGATGAGTTTTTTGAAATCATCGATCCATACAGTGTCAACAGACAGGGGAATGATATCGGTGAGAAATATCGTACAGGAGTCTATAGTGAGAACAAAGAACATCTTGAGCTGACCGCAGCCTATATTGCAGAGAGACCTGACCATGAGAGTATTAAAGTCGAAGTTCTGCCGCTTAAGCATTATATTCGCAGTGCGGAAGAACATCAGGACCGTCTCGACAAGTATCCAGAAGATTACTGCCATATTCCTGCTCACATAATGAATAAATATCGAAAGTAGCAACAGAATGGTCTCAGAGACCATTCTGTTTTTTTAGCTTGAAAAAGAGAATGATGATGAAAATCATTCTCAATTAGAAATCAATATTCTCAATTAATTGACTTATTTAATAAAAATAACTATATTTATTTGTAATAATTATAAATAAGGGTATAATACAAATAACAATTGTAAGATATTACTGAATTCATGAGGGGGAACTCATATGTTTAGTTATTTGATGAAATCACGACAAGGCCAATTCCTGCTTGCCGGCATTTTATTTACGATATTAGGATTTATATTATCTGGAGTGAATGATAACTTAGGACGGTTTTCATTTTATATTGCGATTTTCTTCCTAGGATTCTTTGCAGCAAAAGAAGCAGTCGTTGAAACGATTCAATCGAAGTCACCGAACGTCGACTTACTGATGATTCTTGCGGCGCTTGGTGCTGTAGTCATCAACTATGAATCTGAAGGTGCTGTGCTGCTTTTAATCTTTGCGGGTGCCGAAGCACTGGAAGATTATGCGTCAAACAAATCAACGAATGCGATTTCAGAACTGATGGCGCAAGTGCCGGATACTGCACACGTCCTAAAACCAAACGGTGAAATTATAGAAGTAGAGACCAGCGAATTGATAGTTGGTGATACGGTTGTCGTGTCAAAAGGTGAACAAATTCCGATTGATGGTGTCACAGATCGTACAGCAATGGTCAATGAATCAGCATTAACAGGTGAGGCGGTTCCAGTAGAAAAAGAAGCTGGGGCAGAAGTGTTCGCCGGCACAATTAACGAAGGTAATGTATTTAATTTAACAGTTAATAAATTAAGCAGTGAAACTGTCTTCTCCAACATCATCAAAATGGTTGAAGAAGCACAGAATCGACCATCGAACGTTTCTAAGTTCATCGACCGTATTGAATCAAAGTATGTCATTGGTGTACTGATTGCGGTACCGATTTTCATCTTCATTCTGTATTATTTCAATCAACTGGAATTCCAGGAAGCTTTCTATAGAGGTATGGTGCTGCTCACTGTTGCCAGCCCATGTGCACTGGTTGCATCAGCGACACCTGCAACATTAAGTGCAATCAGTAATGGTGCGAAAAATGGTGTATTATTCAAAGGCGGCGCAGCGATGGAAGCACTCAGCAGAATGAATGTATTATACAGTGACAAAACAGGGACATTGACACTCGGTGAATTTCAAGTGACAGATTATGAAGTGTCTGAAGACGTTCTAAAAGAAGTTGTTTACATGGAACAGCAGTCCAGCCATCCGATTGCACAGGCCATCGTCGCGGGATTCAAATCGCTTAATCTCGACACGGTTGATCAGACACAGCCTGTAGAAGAGAAGACAGCTTCCGGTCTTGTGAAAGGGGATATTAAAGTCGGTAAGCCGTCAGCATTTGCAGGTTATAATGATCGTCATCATTATCAGGCAAAAGCAGCTGAAGGGAAGACGACTGTTCTTGTCAGCAAAGGGCACGACATCGTCGGTTACTTCTCACTTGCTGACCAAGTGCGTCAAGAGTCAGTGTCAGCAGTATCCGGCTTTCAGCAGCAGGACATTGATGTTATTCTTCTGACAGGTGATAACGAACAAGTAGCGAAGAAAGTCGCTGAGGAAGTAGGGATCAAGCGTTATATTCCGTCATGTCTGCCTGAAGACAAAATCAACTATGTCACTGACAGTCAGAAGAATCACAAACTGGTCGGCATGATTGGTGACGGTATTAATGATGCACCGGCATTAGCGAGTGCGGATATCGGTATCGCGATGGGAAGCGGCTCGTCAGTTGCGATGGAATCAGCAGATGTGGTTATCGTAAAAAGTGATCTATTGAAATTACTCTATAGTTTTAACTTAAGTAAGCGATTGAACCGTAAAATTATGATGAATGTGGTCTTCTCGTTATCAGTCATTGTCATCTTAGTTCTACTGAATATCTTCGGTGTGCTGACGCTGCCGACAGCGGTGCTCTTCCATGAAGGATCAACGATTCTTGTCATTTTGAACGGCTTACTGCTGCTCAGACAGCGCAAGGAAGAAGTCGTGGTCAAACATCCAGCTGCAGCTGAAATCACACAATAAGTCATGAAACA
>CAACXC010000067.1_pt1 | contig 6903 bp, 7 predicted proteins | sample 2275831 | NCBI WGS metagenome assembly CAACXC01 (sample SAMEA5312476, study PRJEB27640) | indoor metagenome | biome: indoor environment; feature: uncontrolled; material: tiles wood | place: Germany | collected 2014-07-07
AAAATAATGATGTGACGTTGCATGACCTCACTGAGTTAACAGATATTTTCTACATCGGCGGCACGAAAGTCGGAGCGATGTTCGGTGAAGCAATTGTCATCAGTCACAATACACTGAAAGAAGATTTCCGGTATATTATGAAGCAGCGCGGCGGCATGCTCGCAAAAGGACGTTTCCTCGGGCTGCAGTTCAAAGTATTATTCGAAGACCATCTATATTTCGATATTTCTGACCATGCTATCCAAATGGCAGAACTGCTGCTTGAAGCATTCAAGGAAAAAGGAATCAGGCTGCAATATGATTCACCGACGAATCAAATATTTCCGATACTGCCCGATGACAAAATCAAATCTCTTCACGAAAATTATTCGTTCTATGTCTGGGAAGATGCAGGCGACGGTCAGAAAGCCGTCAGAATTTGTACCAGCTGGTCGACTAAAGAAGAAGACATCAAACAGTTTATCGCCGATTTATAACAGACAACCCTTTCCTCGAGCGGAAAGGGTTTTATTGATTGTATTCTTCTTTCATCAATGAAAATATCCAGTCATCGTGAATAATATCACCATTTCCTTTGACACAGTGACGCAAGGTGCCTTCGTGTGTAAAACCAGCTTTTTCAAGGAGATGCTTCGATAGATCGTTCCCTTTGAAAACACGCGCAGAAATAACGGCTTTACCTTCGCGTCTAAACAAATGATCAATCATTCCTCGGAGTGCTTCCTGCATATAACCTTTACCCGCATACTGTTCATTCATATTATACGAAATCATCTCACTATTCACGTTATACCTCAAAGCATCCGGATATGAATCGATCATTCCAATCATAGCTCCTTCTTTCAGTGAAATGACATTCATCGTTCCCTCTTTGATCAACTGTTTGAACTCATCCAACCCTTCGTCCTTTGTCACTGGAGGCATCGGATTATACTTCAAAAATGGCGCGCTGTTACGAATCGTCAAAAAGTCTTCGAAGTCGGTCAGGTCACCTTTTCGAATGATCAATCGTTCGGTTTCAAATAGTATCATCTTTGTGTTCCCCTTTTATCGTATAGAATCAGGACAAATCGCCTACATTTAATGTGACACACTATTTTTAATTAATATACAACATTGAATGATGATTGACAATCATACATTGTAAACGCTTATTCCCATTTTTTGATATGATAAATAGTACTTTGGGAGGTATGAATCATGAATAGTAAATTAATTATTATAAGAGGAAATTCAGGAAGTGGTAAGACTACGACAGCTCAACTTTTACAAGAAAAATTAGGTGAAGGCACTTTATTAGTATCCCAAGACATAGTGAGACGCCAAATGCTAAGAGCCAATGATAATGTCGGAGAAATTTCAACAGATCTTTTAAAAACAATTGTGGATTTTGGAATGCATAAATGCAGTTTTGTTATTTTAGAAGGGATTTTAACACATAAAAAACATGGACAAATGCTTAAAGAGTTATTTACGACATATCCTAATACTTATATCTATTATTTTGATATTCCATTTGAAGAAACCTTAAAACGTCATGCACATAAACTAAATGTTGACTTCGGAGAAAAGGAAATGAAAAGATGGTTTTTAGATAAAGACTTTTTAAATCTTCCGAACGAAAAGACGATTAAAATGAATAAATCACAAAACGAAGTAGTCTCAAATATTATAAAAGATGTAATGGATAATTAGCATTAGGAAATTTTAAATTAGTTTTGATTTTTTTACTTTATGTTATTTCTAAATTCTATGTTTATACTAAATGACGATAATATTTAGAGCTTTTTTTGTTTGATTAAACAAAAAACACCTCCCTATTAACTAGAGAGGTGAATTAACGGATTCTTAAATCAGATTCCTGTAGTTTTATCCGCCGTGCTGTTGATTCTTTGAAGATTTGCTCCATCTTGTGAGCATCATCTTCCTGTATGGCAGTCTTCAGTTCTTTGAACGCTTCTTCAAACCGTTCGATATAAGTGATTAAATGATCTTTGTTGTTCATAAAGAGTTCGGGCCACAGCTTCTCATTCATATTCGCAATACGCGTCAAGTCACGATAGCTGTCGCCGATGAAGCGGATGGTTTCATGTGACCGGTCGTCACTGTTGATCAAAGCGACAGCAATCGCATGAGTCAGCTGACTCGTATGCGCAATCATCTCATCATGTGTATCGGCGTCGGTCATCGTCACCCGCTTGAATCCTAAATCGGATAGAAACGCTTTGAACCATTCAATGTTGTCTGGATCATTATCTTCAGTCGGTGTAATGACATAGTTGGCGCCTTCAAAGACACTTGCATCTGCATACTCAAACCCCCTTTTTTCACGGCCGGCCATCGGATGCCCGAATATGAAATCGACTTGTTCAGGGATGACGTCAGCCATCGATGCAATGACCGTGCGCTTGACGCCTGTTGTGTCAGTGATGATCGCTCCTGCCTTGAAGTCATCTTGATGTGTGCGGACGTAATGCTTCATCACTTCAGGATAGAGTGCAAATATTACAAGGTCTGCCTGCTGCAGTATAGTTTCATTCACAGTCTCCCCGTAGTCAATAAAGCCCTGTTCCTCTGCCAGTTTCAACGCTTCATGATTCGTATCAATCGCCATAATCCGATGACTGTTATCGTGATGGCGTATCGCTTTTGCGAATGTTCCACCTATAACGCCCAATCCTACTATTGCAATATCCATTCTGTCACCTCTAAATATTTTAATGGTTTAAAGCGTAACAATAAATGATATTTTTGGCAACTGTTATTATGCACTCTGTACTTGCTGCAATTTCTTCTCAAGCAGTCTGAAATCAATAATGCGCGCTTGACGATGAATCTCTCGCCCTTCAAAGAATACAAGGACGACCGGTGCTGCAAACAAGCTCAGCTGACCGACCGCTTCTTGTACTTGGTCGGCGCGAAGTTCATAAGCAGGTACTTCGAGAGCGTCCACTATCGCTTGTACTTTCGGATAATCTGCATGACATACCGAACAGCCTGCTGTCGATACATATATCAGCACGAGCGATTCTGTTTTAGTGACTTGCCGCAGTTCATCATAGCTTGTCAGTTCATTCATCGAATCCCCCCGCCTTTGATATGAATAGGTTTTAACTTACTCTCAATTTCAATTCTATCGTCTTCAAGAAATGGCGGCAGAGATAACTGTTCCCCTAAAGTCTCCTCCGGTTCATTTTCCAGAAATCCTGGACCATTAGTAGCAAGTTCAATGACAATCCGTTCAGGCGTTGTAATATATAGCGACTTAAAGAAGAATCGGTCAATAACCGGTGATGTCATCAATCCATTATCACGCAGCCAGATCAGCCATTCTTCAAGTTCAGCTTCATCTTTGACCTGCAGTGCAATATGATGCATACTTCCTCTTCCCGGCCGCTCTCTCTCACTTGGATTATGTTTCACGTGGAGCTCATCGCTGCTACCTCCTCTATTCGCGCTATATACATGCACTGTGTCATTGGTCACCGGATGAACAAATGAAGGTTCAATACGATAACCGAACAAATTGATAAGCATTTCTTCGAAGCTTTCTTGATCGCTGACGTCCAACTGAAACGGACCGAGTCCCGCGATTTGATACTTCGTTGGTACAGGACTGTTGTCCCAACGTTCATAGTGCGGCACATATGTTTCTGATGCGTCACTGACCAGCGCCAGTCTCTGCTGATCAAAATCTTCAAATTCAAGCGTCAGTCTACCATTGATGACAACAGGTTCTTCGTAATTCACATTGAATTGATCAAACCGATCCTTGAAATAATGAATTGCTTCATCACTCGGCACACGCAGTGAAATACATGTAATACTATCTGACCCTCTCCACGTATGACCAGCCATCGGAATTTCAAAGAACGTAATATCCGTCCCTTCATTGCCGATTCTGTCACCGAAAAATAAATGATACATATCTGGACTATCTTGATTGACTGTCTTCTTCACAAGTCGCATTCCAAGAATTTCTGCATAAAAATGATAATTGTCTGACGCATTCTTCGTAATACCGGATGCATGATGGTGTCCTAATATTTGTCTCATATCTTACTCCTTCGATTTACTTAGTATAAAAATTATACCACGTTATCCAAAGATTTTCTTCACTGAAGTTTCAGTGAGCGCAATCATCATAAAAAAACACCATTCAAGCAATTGCTGGAATGATGTTTCATGACTTATTGTGTGATTTCAGCTGCAGCTGGATGTTTGACCACGACTTCTTCCTTGCGCTGTCTGAGCAGCAGTAAGCCGTTCAAAATGACAAGAATCGTTGATCCTTCATGGAAGAGCACCGCTGTCGGCAGCGTCAGCACACCGAAGATATTCAGTAGAACTAAGATGACAATGACTGATAACGAGAAGACCACATTCATCATAATTTTACGGTTCAATCGCTTACTTAAGTTAAAACTATAGAGTAATTTCAATAGATCACTTTTTACGATAACCACATCTGCTGATTCCATCGCAACTGACGAGCCGCTTCCCATCGCGATACCGATATCCGCACTCGCTAATGCCGGTGCATCATTAATACCGTCACCAATCATGCCGACCAGTTTGTGATTCTTCTGACTGTCAGTGACATAGTTGATTTTGTCTTCAGGCAGACATGACGGAATATAACGCTTGATCCCTACTTCCTCAGCGACTTTCTTCGCTACTTGTTCGTTATCACCTGTCAGAAGAATAACATCAATGTCCTGCTGCTGAAAGCCGGATACTGCTGACACTGACTCTTGACGCACTTGGTCAGCAAGTGAGAAGTAACCGACGATGTCGTGCCCTTTGCTGACAAGAACAGTCGTCTTCCCTTCAGCTGCTTTTGCCTGATAATGATGACGATCATTATAACCTGCAAATGCTGACGGCTTACCGACTTTAATATCCCCTTTCACAAGACCGGAAGCTGTCTTCTCTTCTACAGGCTGTGTCTGATCAACCGTGTCGAGATTAAGCGATTTGAATCCCGCGACGATGGCCTGTGCAATCGGATGGCTGGACTGCTGTTCCATGTAAACAACTTCTTTTAGAACGTCTTCAGACACTTCATAATCTGTCACTTGAAATTCACCGAGTGTCAATGTCCCTGTTTTGTCACTGTATAATACATTCATTCTGCTGAGTGCTTCCATCGCTGCGCCGCCTTTGAATAATACACCATTTTTCGCACCATTACTGATTGCACTTAATGTTGCAGGTGTCGCTGATGCAACCAGTGCACATGGGCTGGCAACAGTGAGCAGCACCATACCTCTATAGAAAGCTTCCTGGAATTCCAGTTGATTGAAATAATACAGAATGAAGATGAAAATCGGTACCGCAATCAGTACACCAATGACATACTTTGATTCAATACGGTCGATGAACTTAGAAACGTTCGATGGTCGATTCTGTGCTTCTTCAACCATTTTGATGATGTTGGAGAAGACAGTTTCACTGCTTAATTTATTAACTGTTAAATTAAATACATTACCTTCGTTAATTGTGCCGGCGAACACTTCTGTCCCGGCTTCTTTTTCAACTGGAACTGCCTCACCTGTTAATGCTGATTCATTGACCATTGCTGTACGATCTGTGACACCATCAATCGGAATTTGTTCACCTTTTGACACGACAACCGTATCACCAACTATCAATTCGCTGGTCTCTACTTCTATAATTTCACCGTTTGGTTTTAGGACGTGTGCAGTATCCGGCACTTGCGCCATCAGTTCTGAAATCGCATTCGTTGATTTGTTTGACGCATAATCTTCCAGTGCTTCGGCACCCGCAAAGATTAAAAGCAGCACAGCACCTTCAGATTCATAGTTGATGACTACAGCACCAAGCGCCGCAAGAATCATCAGTAAGTCGACGTTCGGTGACTTCGATTGAATCGTTTCAACGACTGCTTCTTTTGCTGCAAAGAATCCTAGGAAGAAAATCGCAATATAAAATGAAAACCGTCCTAAGTTATCATTCACTCCAGATAATATAAATCCTAATATCGTAAATAAAATGCCGGCAAGCAGGAATTGGCCTTGTCGTGATTTCATCAAATAACTAAACATATGAGTTCCCCCTCATGAATTCAGTAATATCTTACAATTGTTATTTGTATTATACCCTTATTTATAATTATTACAAATAAATATAGTTATTTTTATTAAATAAGTCAATTAATTGAGAATATTGATTTCTAATTGAGAATGATTTTCATCATCATTCTCTTTTTCCAGCTAAAAAAAACAGAATGGTCTCTGAGACCATTCTGTTGCTACTTTCGATATTTATTCATTATGTGAGCAGGAATATGGCAGTAATCTTCTGGATACTTGTCGAGACGGTCCTGATGTTCTTCCGCACTGCGAATATAATGCTTAAGCGGCAGAACTTCGACTTTAATACTCTCATGGTCAGGTCTCTCTGCAATATAGGCTGCGGTCAGCTCAAGATGTTCTTTGTTCTCACTATAGACTCCTGTACGATATTTCTCACCGATATCATTCCCTTGTCTGTTGACACTGTATGGATCGATGATTTCAAAAAACTCATCAAGCAGCTGGTGGAGCGAGATGATCTGACTGTCAAACACAGTCTTAACACATTCTGCATAACCGTCATAATCACCGTCCAGCGTATGACTGCTGCCATTCGCTCTACCTGCTTCAGTCATGACAACACCTGGAATTGTCTTCATAAACGCCTGCACGCCCCAGAGACATCCTCCTGCAAAATATACTGTTTCCATCATGATCCCCCTTTAATTCGTTATTCATTACCTATTGACGTTCTAATCATAACATTTTGAATGAGCAATCAACTACAAAGAGGAATTAACTGTACCAAATAGAATTCATGGTCTATTGATTCCAGCAATACGGTACAAAAAAGGCACTTCTCATT
>CAACXC010000084.1_pt1 | contig 4809 bp, 6 predicted proteins | sample 2275831 | NCBI WGS metagenome assembly CAACXC01 (sample SAMEA5312476, study PRJEB27640) | indoor metagenome | biome: indoor environment; feature: uncontrolled; material: tiles wood | place: Germany | collected 2014-07-07
GCCAAGTGGTAAGGCAGAGGTCTGCAAAACCTTTATCACCGGTTCAAATCCGGTTGGCGCCTCCATTAAATTATATATGCGGGAGTATTTCAACTTTTAGAATACTAACCTTCCTGGTTAGAGATACAGGTGTAAGTCCTGTCTTCCGCTCCATATTTTATTCTGCGGGAGTATTTCAACTTTTAGAATACGAATCTTCCTGATTCGAGGTATAGGTGTAAGTCCTATCTTCCGCTCCATAATTTATTCAATGATCTTTATGATATTATGCCGGCGTGGCGGAATTGGCAGACGCGCTGGACTCAAAATCCAGTTCCCTCACAGGAGTGCCGGTTCGACCCCGGCCGCCGGTATCTAAAGAATGTAAAAGAATATAGAAAGTGCTCGTGAATCCTTGGATTTACGGGCTTTTTTCTATTTTGATAGAAAAAGAATATAGAAAGATTATCCGGAAGAGTGGACACGATTTGGACACAGCTAACAAATTTCAAGTCCAAAAACGTCCAATGTGGACACGCTACAGCGCTTCAAGCACAGATAACGTCTTACTGCTTTGCTTATCCTTACTTTCTTTGATAAGATGGGCGTATTCACGATAAGTGATGTCAGGGCTGCTATGTCCGACACGATCAGCAATATAAGCAATGTCTACACCTTCGTAGATAAGGATGGAGATATGCGTGTGACGTAAGGCATGTGATGTAATGTTGCGTTTAATACCAACAGCTTCACATGCTTTTTTTATGGACTCATTGACTGCTGAATTTTTAATCTGTCTGCCACGATGGGTAAATAGGTAACCAGACATATGAGCTGGCCTGTCATCGGCATACTGTAGTAATAGTTTAATCGTTTCTTTATCCACATTCACAGTACGCTTAGCGTTTATATTCTTAGTACCATCCAGATAAACCGTTCCTTTGACTTCATCGATGTGATTACGTTTCAAATTGATACAGTCAGAGAAACGTCCACCTGTAGCTATCATGAGTAATATTAAATAGGTGGAAGCGGCCATGTGGTCTTTACGGTCCATATAGTATTTCTTGATCGCTTTCAGTTCCTGCAGGTCTAAGTACATGTGTTTCTCTTCTTTGCTCTTCACATTCGAAAAGATTCGAACATTTAGAGTAAAATCACGAGTGGCCAGACCTTCATTGATTGCATCGCGAACTACTGCGCGGATATAACTGTTATAACGACTTACACCATCAATCACATATTGATCAGCCAACTTATTGATAAAGTCCTGGTAATCATCCTTAGTGATGTCCTTGATATCACGATAACCAAACTCTCTTATCAGCGTCTTGTAAAGACGATCATAGTTGCTGTAGGTCTTCTCTGATACATTAGGTTTTGTATATTTGTCGTGATAATCAATAAACCTTTGATGAAAGATGATTTTCGCTTTTAAGTCTCGACCTTGGGCCAGTTCGTTATAGCGGATGTTACCTGCATGAACTGCTTCACGCCGTGTATTACCTTTACCTCTGTACCGTTTTCCGTTGATTCTAAAGTCATATTCCAATTTGTTACCGACCTTTTTGACGTTCATTTTTTCTCACCTCCTTTCAATGATGATTGCAAAGAACGTATGAAAGGGTAGGCGGTTATCTATATAAAAGGGAGCATACGAATGAAATTAAAATATGGGGTTTAACCGATACAGCAAGAGAGAAATTAATGTATCAAGTGCTGCAGATAATCAAAAAAAATTTTGAAAATAACAATAGATAACATTAAAGCCACTTACTCTTAATGAGTAGGTGGCTTTTATTTCTTTATCTATTGATAAAATCAGTTTTTATTTCTTCAGAGAACAGTAACAATTCAGGGATGTAATTCTTTGCAAAACCATCGATGAAACGGATGACGGTTAAATCAGTACAGTTAGGAATATATTTTCTCAGAATTTCACGGAACATCTGAAGATTATATTCTTCGTTTTTAAATACTATCTGATTAAAAGAGATAAACATCTCTTCAAAATCATCATTATTTAATCCAAAATCTAAAAATAGCAGACTGATAGATTTTGTATTTAATTGGCTGTGACCGGCTGAAGATGCCAGTTCATTCAGTGTCTTTTTGATAAGCTGTAAATCTGACTCGTTCATGATTAAACTCCCTTGTTTTTTCAGTTTATACCAACCAGTTTAATATCGTTTTAACGCCTAGCGCTACATTGGTAGCTACTGAATTAGATACGCCGGCATTAATCATCCCTCTGTAAACAGCATCATACACTGCCTGGGCAGGGACTTCAGACCATGCCAATAAAGGCTTAAGTTCGGCCACCACCTTTGAATAGTGTTTATCAAGTTGAGCAGCAGTTTTCTTTCCCATCTGTCCTTCAACTAACGAGATAACTTTGCTTTTGTTGTTAATAATTATTTTTATGGCTTGTTTAACAATAAAGCTGCCACCGATGCTTTGAGGCGCATCGCCTTTCTGTAAAGAAGTATTGAATGTTCCAATATTTCCGCTTTCAATAGCAGGGGCAGTTTGTTGGATTTCCGAAGCTTGAGTAATAGGGACCAGTGAAGTGACAAAAATAGAACCTGCAAGAATAGTAGCAGAAACTTTTCTGAATAACATATACACACTCTCCTAATATTTTTTTGAAGCGTTCGCTTCAGTTAGATAATATCACTAAAAATTTATGGTATGTAAAAATTCAAAGTTATTTAAGATAGATTTAAGCTAACGTTCTGCTTATACAGAATGGCGGTATGATATTTAAAATCATAACATTTAATAGGTTTTAATTTTAGTGGTTCCTTATTAAATAGCATCTATGCCATCATAAATTTTACCACTGATGACATTCTGGGTGAGGACTCAGTTGATATGTCAGAAGAAAAGTTGCTTTCACAAGTGTTGCCAGTTACTAAACAGTATTTCAAAAATAATAATAGATAATTGTAAAGCCACTTACTCTTGATGAGTAGGTGGCTTTTTGGAGTTCTTTCCTATTATAATACGAAATGAATATAGAAAGAACAATTTGAAAAGTGGACGCGAAGTGGACACGATTTTTTTAATGGTATTGATATATCAACGTTTAGAGTCTAAACAAGACCCCGGCCGCCGGTATCGTATAAAGCCCTTAAACGTTATGTTTAGGGGCTTTTACTTATTGATCTGGCCATTTCCACTATCCTTAATCTATTTAAGGAATAAAGAGATAAACATTGTCTTCCACGCAATAATCATTATAAGATTTATCGAGATGACCGAGTAGTTTTAATATTTTATTAATCTATTTCTTTAATAAAATATACATAAGAACCCGACCTTTGGCATCTGAACCTTGAAACGTTTGTTTCAAGGTTTTTTTGTTTAGTGTATAATAAGACAAATGTATATCGGGGTGATTGATTGATTAATTATATAAGGCCGTCTGTTGAAGACAAGATTCCTTTAAAAGCACATTACAAAGAAGTCATTACTCATACATTTCAAGTGCATGATATAGATGATGCTGACGATCTGCAAAAAGAAATCGACACGAAATATGGTTATATTGAGAACTATTATAGCGGGAGAGATACTCAGTTTATTGCTGCTAAACATGAAGGAGTGATCATCGGCGCTATCGGTCTATATCATCCGAATACAACCATCAGTGAATTGACAGAGGGAGCACTGGATCATCTGTATGAACTCGGATCATTATATGTAAATCCAGCGTATCAAGGACAGGGTATCGGCAGTGAACTGATCAAGCGCATGCAGGACGATATGCGTCTAGCAGGAATCAATCAGTATTGTTTTGATGCAGCTTATACACTTGCTATCAAAACATGGACGAAGATGTTCGGACCTGCGACCTATATATTTAAAGATTACTGGGGCAAAGACGAAGACCATCATATATGGGTGATTACACTTTAAGGAGGAACGCTATGGATTTATCACTGTTACTGAACAGTCATCGATTAAATATTAGAACGTCTGCCATGATTCGTCGAGGTGATGAATGGTTGATGCATCATGGTATCAATGATTCATTTATTACAACAGTTGGAGGCCGTATCAAGTTATTAGAAGACTCAAAATCTGCACTTATCAGAGAGCTGAAAGAAGAACTGGATTTGGTAGTGAGTGAAAATGACCTTCAGTTCCAGACGATGATTGAAGGATTCTTTGATTACAATGGAACTAATTATCATGAATTGCTGTTTGTATATTTATTAGAGATAGGTGACGAGCTAGGAGATGGTGAAATTTTTGCGCAACCTGATGATCAATTTATCTTTAAGTTTTATTCAAAAGAAGAATTACTTCGTGAAAGTATTAAACCCCATGAATTAAAGTCGTTAATGCTTGAGGAAGAACATGATGTGCACTATATAGCTAATCTATTAAATTAGCAATCCGTATCACAACAAATAGGAAAGTCGGTCTAGTATGAAAATTAACGATATGTCTTTAAAAACTTTCTTTTTCAATATATTAAACGGTATGGCGACCGGGATAGTGATTGCGTTAATACCTAACGCCATGCTCGGGGAGCTTTTTAAGTATTTAGCTTCATTTCATCCAGTATTCACGTCGCTCGGACAGATGCTGCTGATGTTTCAGTTCTGCGCTGCTATTATCATCGGTGTCCTGGTCGGTCACCAGTTGAAATTCAATGGTGTTCAAAGTGCTGTTATAGGAGGCGCTGCATTTATCGGTTCGGGTGCTGTTCAGTTTACAGCTGATGGTGCGAAGTTGGTCGGTATGGGCGATCTATTGAACATGATGATGACCATCGCCCTTGCTGCACTGGTCATTGTCGTTCTTGGCAATCGGCTTGGG
>CAACXC010000058.1_pt1 | contig 2961 bp, 5 predicted proteins | sample 2275831 | NCBI WGS metagenome assembly CAACXC01 (sample SAMEA5312476, study PRJEB27640) | indoor metagenome | biome: indoor environment; feature: uncontrolled; material: tiles wood | place: Germany | collected 2014-07-07
AGCAGCAGCGCGGTTTTTCATATGATTATGTGAATTAATTCACATAATATTAACAAACTATTAATGAATTTAAAACAGGAGGAAATTGATGGAAAAATAAGTGTTTTAAATCTTTCAATTATTGTATAATGTAATAAAAATAGTGATTATCTCTTTGAACCATCTTCAGAAAGAAGGACAGAATCATGCCGAAACCCATTCGTCGCAATTTAATCATTGCTTTTGTAGTTTTTCTAATATTAATTGTTTTTGCCTATCAGATCAGTATGCCGGATGACCCATTGGTTGCTGTATTATTAATAACATTTTTAACAGCATTCATGCCTATCGCATACATCGATGAATATGCAGGATACTACAAAAAGCAATCAACTGATCCAGAGCTTGCGTATAGATGGCAGAAACGCGCAAATCTCTTAACACTATTGCTCAGCAGTTTATTTATCGGACTCTTTTTAGCTGCTGACCATTATCTGCCGGATCCTCATTTATCATTTGCAGGGATATACGGTTCAATGACAGGACTCATTATTGGCACTGTCATAAAACTATCTTCAACACGTTCAGAATACAAAACCTACTGCCGGCAGCAGAAGAATGCGGAAACATAAAAAACTCCTTGTGATTTCATTCATCCATCACTGGGGATTTTTTATAGTGTTTTAAGAGCAATGACAGAATTCCAGCTCTATTGATTTGACATTATTGATGACAGCACCTATACTATGTTTAACTACTTTGTTATGCAAAGTAGTTAGTTTTACCCGTACTACCTTGCATTACAAATTAGAGAGGTGAATCAATGAGCATCAGAACTCAGCTCCTTAAAGGGCTGCTGGACGCCTGTGTCCTTTCAATCATCAAAGAAAAAGAAATCTACGGTTACGAACTGTCACAGAAACTCCTGGATTCAGGTCTCGGAAATATCAGTGAAGGCACCATCTATCCTGTACTTCTACGTCTTCAGAAAAAAGAGCTCATCACCAGCGAAATGCGTGAAAGTGAGCTCGGACCTAAACGTAAATATTATTTCATCACCAAGTCAGGTATTCAGGCACTTGAAGAAATGACAGAAGAATGGAATGAGATTCAAGGGCCCATTACTGAGCTATTGAACCATAATGAAGCTATCACCTATATGTGTTCAAAAAAAGCGGATCAGGAGGATTAGATGATGAAATTGACTTCTTCATCCATCACGATGGGTGTTGCATTCGCCATAAGTATGAGTATTGTGTTTTACCAGAGCTTAGGCATTTCCGGTATTGCTATAGGTATGGTGTTTGGATATTCAATGGCAATGGCTTTTGCACAAGATGAAAAAGAAGAGGAGGACAACGATGAAGACGAGTGAACTGATCGAACTCAATAATGAAAAAAGAGAATTACTGACTGAGGACAATAAAAGAGAATATGAAAAAGTGCTGCTGTACTTGCGGTTGGAATGGCGTCTCAGCAATCATGCTACTGAGGAACTGCTTAACGACCTGCTTGATCATCTGCTGGAAGCGCAGCAAAATGGAATAACGACTGAAGAATTCTTCGGTCATGATACAGAAGGATTTGTAAAAGATTTAATAGCAGAACTACCGGTAGAAAGCAGACGGAATACAACTGCACTGCTGAGCATAGTGACTATCATGCCTTTGGGCTTTATGTTAGTTGTGAATGGTCTAGCGGACTTCATTAGTTCATTTTTCATCGAATCAAAACCCATTGATGTCGGTGCGTTTGTTGTCAGCTACATCTTATTGATCACTTCATTCCTGATCATGCTCAAATACGTCATACGCTATCTCAAGAAAGATGAAATGGATGCAACGGGCGAAGCTTCTAAAAAGAAGCGGTTGTTACAATTTATTCAGCTCTATTTATTGAGTGCCATTGTCTTTGCACTATTCATCTTGCCTCTGGTCTTCCTCCATACCCCTTTCGTCTATGACATCCCCTGGTATATCAATGCGATAGCAGGCGGAATCATACTCATGGTTATGTATGTCATCTTAAAGAGAAATTAGAAAGAATCCCTGCACATCCATGCAGGGATTCTTTCTACAATGCTGTCTTTGTCGCCACTAAAAATTCATACAGTCCTGTCAGGTCATCCAGCTGTTGGTTGCAACTCCTGCTGTCGTGACAGATGTAGTTACCGTTCTTGGTATAAGTACCGTCTCCCGCAATCTTAGTCGTTGCGAGAAACATCGATACCTTGCTGTCGTTCTTACAGATCGGACAGATGCCTTTGTTGACGCTTGGTGATAAGTCCCCGTATAGTCCTCTCAGTTCACCTTCGTGGTAGAAGATGATGAATTTCTTCTGCTGACCTGCATCATTCCAGCCGATATAAGTCGATTCGGTGAGATCGTAATCCGCCCAGTTCGGATACTTCAGCTTCTTCACTTTCTTGAAGAGCTTATCCAGCTGCTGATTGGACGGTACTTTGAATGGTTCAACGTAAATCTTCAGCAGTTCCAGCTGTTTATCCAGCTGGTGCCTCGTCATCGTGCGGTCCATCATCACATTCAAGAATGCTTCCACTTCAGGCAGCGGTTCCGTGAAAATCTGCTCGACACTTTCCTGGATCAGACTCTGGTAAGTCTCAATCATCTTCGGGTCATTCATCGTCTGGTATGCTCTCATCAAACGCAGACTTTGACGCTTAATACCGATATATTGGTAAGGCAGTATGTTGTTCATTAAAGTCAGTCCTTGTATTATGGCTTGTACATCCATTATATCATTCAGCTCTTAGTAACTAATAGCAACATGACGTCAGTCAAATAAAAAGATTTAAATACCACCTCACTAAAAGAAGTGACCATCCTTATCAGTTAGTCACTTCTTCTTTACTTCTTCAGTTTTTCGTAAACATTCCGCAATGTGTCCACATCTCCGACATTTCCCAGGAAAACGATATATGGAATGCCTTTATACTTAGCTTCTTCGCCTGTCAGCCACACT
>CAACXC010000011.1_pt1 | contig 2458 bp, 3 predicted proteins | sample 2275831 | NCBI WGS metagenome assembly CAACXC01 (sample SAMEA5312476, study PRJEB27640) | indoor metagenome | biome: indoor environment; feature: uncontrolled; material: tiles wood | place: Germany | collected 2014-07-07
GGGCCAGCGCCAGCTCCTCATCTTGAAACTTGAACAGGAACGGTTGAATGTTTAAGATACTGTTGCTACCGGCAGTGCTGTAACGGACATGTCCAATCCCAGCTTCTCCCGACAGGCGGATCAGTTCACGTTCATCTTTAAACACTTCAGATAAAAGTCCCAAGTCACGGTGTCCTTTCAGACGCCCATTGCGATTGGTCACAATCCCTGCGCCTTCCTGACCGCGGTGCTGCAGGCTATGCAGACCGAAAAAATTCAGCTGAGCTGCATCCGGGTGTCCCCACACACCGAATACGCCACATTCTTCATTTAAGCTTTTGATTTCAGCAACCAAGGAATGGCTCCTTCCCATAAGTCTTTCAATTCTTTAACATCAATAGTCAGCTCTTCCGTCTGCGTACGGATTTCAGCGATTCGTGTATCTTTTACTTCACCGATTTCAACGGCATCTTGTCCAAATACTTCTTTGACTGCTTCGGCGTTTTCAGATCTGACAGATTCATCGAAGCCCATACGGTGAACGGCTCCTCTTACCGCTTCTCCCTGAGGATCCAGAATTGATTCTTTATAGGTTACATATACTTTTACGTTATACATGAGTCACTTCTCCTTTTGATCTCTCGTCAGACGGTCGAGTACTTCCTGATATAGTGGGATAATGTCGCCGAGATCCTGTCTGAAGACATCCTTGTCCAGACGATCGTTCGTCTTTTCATCCCATAGACGGCATGTGTCCGGTGAAATTTCATCTGCCAGAACGATTTGTTCTTTCGCAGCCTTTCCAAATTCCAGCTTGAAGTCGATCAATCTGATGCCGGCCTCACTGTAAATCTCAATCAGCGACTGGTTGATGTTGTGAGCCTGTCTTTTAATTTCGTCAATTTCTTTCTGGTCAGCCAGATTAAGTGCAAGCACATGATCATCATTAATGAGCGGATCGTTCAGTCCGTCATCCTTGAGGTAAAATTCCAGAACCGGAAAGGCCAGCTCCGTCCCCTCGTCTACACCGAGGCGTCTGGAAAAGCTTCCAGCAGCGACATTTCTGACGACAACCTCAAGATCGAACATATCCACTTTTTCAATCAGCTGATCCGTTTCAGACACTTCCATGATGAAGTGACTTGGAATATCCTTCTCCTTCAGCTTTTTGAAGATCATGCTGGTAATCTGGTTATTCAGCTGCCCTTTACCGGCTATGGCTTCTTTCTTGGCTCCATTCCCAGCTGTGGCCTGATCTTTATACGTGACCCAAAGGATGTTGGGTTCACTGGTCTCATATAATTGTTTTGCCTTGCCTTCATATAACAGGTCTCTCTTTATCAACTGAATACCCCTTTCAGAACTTGGTTAAACACGAACATTAAACACATCTATACTTTCAATCGTTCTAATTTATCGATATAGCCTTATCATAAATTGTCTAAAGAATAGAGTCAACCTTTGAGCGTCTATTTATGAGTGACATTTTGTATAATGTTCATGTTTCATGTTTATAAAGCTGAATTTACAGATTAAAATATTCTAATGTTTTGTAATTAACGAACATTGCTGACTATTTATCCTTGAATAGTGATTTTAAGATCAGAGTTCGTAAAACTATTCACAAAATTTAATTAAACACAATTCGCTGACAGACTCACACTTAGGAGATGATTCACATGCAGATATACTGGACAACCCTTGTAGACGTCATTGATGAGGCCACAGACACAAAAACATTCTACCTCGACCTCCCAGAGGGCTTCACCTGGGAAGAAGGCGCGCACACTCACCTGGTACTGGAAGGATTCAATAGCGAAGAAAAACCTGACAAAGGGCTGGTCCGGCATATGTCGATCGCAACTCTTCCAGAAGAAAACACAATCGGCATCACGACTCGCCTTAGAGCAGAGCGCTCAAGATACAAGATTCATCTGGCTGAACTTAAAAGCGGAAGCTCATTTGCCCTGTTCAAGACACATACAAATATCCCATTGAAGCGAGAAGACAGACCCATTTACCTGTTGTCATGCGGGGTCGGCATCGCTTCATTCAGACCTCTCATTCTGCAGTACTTAAATGATTCTAACAGAATAGATTCGCTTCATTCTCTATATATCGACTCGTCTGGTGAGCAACTCTTCTCTAGTTTGTTTGAACAAGAGTCAGATCCGTCTCTGACAGCTCAGTACGTCACTGACCGTCCGGCTTACTATCAGGAAGTGAACAGACTGGCTGTTGATACTAACGCCTTCTTCTATATCGTCGGCAGCGATGACTTCCTTAGAGAAACCATCGCCACACTGCGTGAATACGGGATTTCTGGTGAGCATATCACAATCGATAAGCATGAACGGTTTCGTTCAGATTTTCTTAGCTGAGCAGGTCTAAAAAATCGAGTAGGAGGTAAATAATTAATTTATTTACCGTCCTCTCACACCACCGTACGTACGGTTCCGTATACGGCGGTTCAATATCT
>CAACXC010000015.1_pt1 | contig 2439 bp, 2 predicted proteins | sample 2275831 | NCBI WGS metagenome assembly CAACXC01 (sample SAMEA5312476, study PRJEB27640) | indoor metagenome | biome: indoor environment; feature: uncontrolled; material: tiles wood | place: Germany | collected 2014-07-07
TAATAAAGCCTTCCTGTACATTATATCCCTCCTTATATGCGAATATCTATTTATATATATTATAACATAAAACCATAAAAGTAGTGTTATATCCCATAATTAAAATGAGATAGTTTTTCTGATAATTTATCTTACATAATCAGTATTATCTATAATGGCTAATTTTACAAGTGATATATCCAAAATATGAGAAATATAATCAATGTAGTGTACAACATAATATTCATTCATAAAGTCGATCACAGATAGTATAGCACATATACAGAACATATGTTCGTTTTTTAGATGTATATTTTCACTTGTCGTATATACTTATTTGGAATAACTGATTTATGTATAGAGAATACCAGGAGTACCTGCAGGACACTCTATAAAGATATATATTATGTATGGCTGTTCGGACTTTTTATTTTTCTCAGCTCGAATTGAGACTTAAGTTGTTTTTTGGCCCACTTCTCGGCTGATTGTTCAGCGTTCTATCCAGGACATCTTCAATGGCCGTTCTAAATGCGTCACTAGCAGCCGGGACAAGGGTTTTGATGTATTGTCGGTAGTTCTCCTTTTGGACTTTGAATTTCTCTACATTTTTCAGGACAAGAACGAACAGTGTTTTTCTGGTCGATAATGTGATTCTTGCGTTTCTGCCTCTTGTAGCAGTCCAGAAGACAGATTTTGCAGTCTTCAGCATATCGTAGAGTGATGATTTAGGCATATCGAGATCCTCTAGTATCTGAGAAGTTGTCGTCACCAAATAACCTTCTTCCGCACGGCTGTTGACGTACTGATAAAGGTCTTGCTCCCACTCTGAATAATGACTTTGTTTACGGTCTTCACGTTTCTTCGCATGTTTACGGAACCAGAACGTATTACGTCTTGAATCAGTGATCTCGCACCATGCATAAAGAAGAGCATCAATATGTCTGTTGCTCGCTCCGTAGTATTCGCCAGAGTATGCACTTCTGACCTTCTGACTCACTGTTTCAGATGATAACGGCTCATCAAGTCTGCTGTTGAATGCCTGCATGATGTTAAGACACTCATCCTGACCAATTTTTGATGCATAGCAGTGCAATGACATCGTAAAGATGGCATTGTCACGGCCAATCTGATTGCTACTGCCCTTGATATGTGTGCAGTTATAAAGTCTGTGGAACCATTCGTCATTGATGCTCTTGACATGTCTGATTGCCACTACATTTGATTGCTCAGACTGATCCGCATGATACTTCTCATAATCCTGGGAAAACTCAATAAAGTGTGAGACATCGTACTGGTTGTTGGGTCTATAGTCGATAATATTACCTGGTTTCGGGCATCTGAAGTAACCAAAATGGTTGCATGTGCTGTCGATGCCTGGGATGATCTCCCCGAAGAATTTTCTGAGGTTGATACTGATGCGTTTTGCCATATCAAGTGCCATGTTTCTCTGTTTTCTGCTTGTTCTCTTGATATAGATAGGCTCGTTTAAGAAGAACATCACATGATAGCCGTTAGGTGTATCAAGGATAAGCGTCGGCACTAACCTGACCTCATGACCTCTCAGCATGATGTCTCCCATCGTTATCTCACTCTTATCAATGCCGTCTATATCTATTGCAAACACATTGATCTGTTTAAGATTATTTTCAGAATGACCTTTTGTTTTGCCGTTCATAGTTCGTTTAGCTGAACGATAGACATTCGGTGTGATGTGCGTCAGATTGTGATGACTGTCTACAAGTGCCTCTAAAGAACCGAAGATGATGCCTTTCTGATCTTCCAGTTCCTTTTTTGTGCGTGTACCGAACACCTTACCCGGAAAAAGTTGTGTCCCTTCATCCTCAATATCAGCCTTAGACTTCTTGTATCGAGTGTTACGGAGTCCGCCATTCATCATTGAATTCAGGATTTCCTGCATGTCATATTGAGTTGTATACATAAAAAGCTACCTATCCCTTCCACGTAAAATATTGTTCACGACTGAATTCATGATCAATATTCCGCATGGAAAAGAAGGTAGCTCAAAAAGGATATGTCAAAATAGATAGACTGATCCCGTAAAATTTGTGCATACATCTTGTCAGAGACAAGCACAACGTTTATAATGGTAGTAAGCAAAATAGTTAAAGATATGACTTGTTTGTTTGTGTTTGTGCTTGTGCTTGTCTTTGACTATCAATCATTACCAACCAAGAACGGGCGATTCCCAAGTCGCTCGTTCTTTTCTTTTCCCGGGACAGCATACCAGGCTGTCCTTTTTTGATGTGAATTCCCAGGCTCACAAAATGAAAAAGCGTCAGTAATTCTCAGTCCGATATTCAGTTGAATATTGCTAATAACTATAGAATACATGATAGTAAATTTTCTGTAAATGATAAACATCAAAATAAAATTAACTTTCTCATAAATAGACAGATAAATTGCCCGAGCGTGCTGACAATATATATTAATGTGTGTATA